>JGI24710J26742_10000267_pt1 | contig 48668 bp, 59 predicted proteins | sample BioPla2DNA2_FD_26742 | JGI IMG/M metagenome (IMG submission 26742)
CACTCATTAATAATAGCCGTCTTATTCCCTCTATAAGTCAAGCATACATCCGCAATTTGTGATATTGTGTCTTCTCCTTCGCCTATGCCAATTATATCAAAAAAATCCGCATATGGTTCAGGGTTTACGGAACAAGGACCNCCCGCTATCAATATTGGAAACTCATCCCCTCTTTCCTTGGATAAAAATGGAATTCCAGAAAGCTCCAACATGTACATAATATTTGTGTAAGTTAATTCATATTGAATACTGAATCCTAAAAAATCAAACTCCTTAAGAGGCGTCCTTGTTTCTAATGAAAACAGCTCCACATTATACTTACGTAACTGGGCACCCATATCTAACCATGGGGCAAAACATCTTTCACAAACTACTTTATCTTTTTTGTTTAAAATATCGTATAATATCTTTACGCCCAGGTTGCTCATTCCTATCTCATATACATCAGGAAATACTAAACATGTTCTTAGAGGGTCCGTTTTATCATAATTAGGAACCCCAAACTCACCACCGGCATATCTAGCGGGCTTTTCAACATACAATAATAACTGCTCTATTTTTTCATTATAATTATTTATTTCTTTTATGCTTTCCATATAACTACTTTAATATTATCGAGGCTTAATTATCAATACATAATGCTGCAGCCCCTAGTATTCCTGCGTCATTTTGCAACTCTGCTTTTTTCACTGGGACCTTATAGTTTCGAGACCCGCCATAGCTATATCGACTAACCCTTCTCTCTATCTTTTTCATTAAATATGATCCTTCGTTCGAAACACCGCCACCTATCAATATACAATCTGGTCTAAATATATTGACTAACGAAATTAAACCTTCAGCAACATATTTAACATATTTGCTCACAATTTTAGCACCTGTTTTATCTCCATTTCTCGCCGCAATAAATGCTGTTTTCCCNGATATTTTACCTTCTTTTTTTATAATTTTAGCGACTTCGCTATCAGGATATTTATTAGAATATTCTTCTGTTATCCTTATTAAAGCAGTCGCAGACGCATAACGTTCCCAGCATCCTTTTTTTCCGCAGGTGCATGGCAGACCATTATACACTANAGTCATATGTCCGCCTTCGCCTCCAGCCCCATATTTTCCTAGCAATATCTTTGATTCAACAATAATTCCTGTTCCTACCCCGGTGCCAAGTGTCACTAATATCAAGTTTTTAGACCCTTTGCCAGAACCATATTTCATTTCACCCAGCGCTGCAACATTAGCATCATTACCTATTTTGATAGGACAATCAAATGTTTTCTTTAAGTATTCTACGATTTTAACATTTTCAAAATTAATATTATTCGAGTATACAATCACACCTTCTTCAGCATCAATAGACCCCGGTATTCCGATGCCTATTCCTCTTAGCGCATTAATCTTAATGCCACCTTCACTAACAAGGCTTAGACATAAATCTTTAATATCTTGTAATATTTCTTCTGACGTTTTTTCCACCTCAGTTTTTATGTTAGCTCTATAGTGTATAACCCCTTCTTTATCGACTAAAGCACCTTTAATACTCATTCCCCCGACATCAATTCCTAAATAATACATATTCTCCTCCGAAATTCATATATTTCACATAATATATCTCATTAATTATATATTCAACTTACATAAAACAATAATACATTATTTTTGCTATATTATCATTCTATCACTGTTAAAATAATTCCGATATTCAGGCAGAAAGATTGCCTAATGTTACTGCTATAGCTGTTACAAAACTATCACTATGTAAACAATCTTTAAACCCAGCCGGTACTATTACAGTATCTCCCTTTTTTACTGCCAAGCCAGATTTTAATTTACCCTCGCCTTCCAGAACTGTCAAGGATACAAATGACTCTTTGTTATATATAACAACCTCTTTAACATCACCTAATTTATAAACATTGAAATATTCATTGCTAACAAACAATTTGAAATCCTTGCCCATATCGTTTTTTAATTCATTAATCTCTTCTACAACAAACTTATCAAGACAGGAAACCTCTATCGCCTTCTCTATATGTAGTTCCCTACTATTGCCCAAATTATCTTTCCTATCATAATCATAGAGCCTGTAGGTTAAATTACTATTCTCCTGAACCTCCAGTATTACAAGCCCGGGTCCTAAGGCATGTATTGTCCCTGGATTCACTATAAAAAAATCACCTTTTTTTACATTAATTTTATTAAGATAACGTAATATCTCTCCATTTAAAAGTATCCCCCTTAACTCCTCTTTAGTTATATTCTTTGTAAGTCCTAAATATATGTATGCATCCCTGTCTGCTTCAGCTACATACCATATTTCTTTCTTACCAAGTTCACCTTCATTTTTTAATGCATATTTATCATCTGGGTGAACCTGAACCGAAAGGGGTTGCTCTGAGTTAATAAGTTTAATTAATATAGGGAAAGAATTATACTGTTTAATTTTAGATCCTAGTACTTGAGGAAACTGTGATGTTATTTCTGAAATTTTAACACCGCTAAACTGACCTGTCGCCACTAAGCTTTCCTTACCATCGTAAAATGAAAGCTCCCAAGACTCTGCAATCATCTCCTCTGCAGATTTTTTTCCCCACTCTTTAGCAAGTTTATTTCCACCCCAAATATAGTTAGTTAAATATGGTGTTGTTTTAAATGTGGTTAACCCCTTAATACTATACATTTTTGCCTCTTAAAAACATTAATAACTTCAATTAAATTCACACAAATAGAGTGTCTTGGCTACTGCAAATGCCTTATAAAATATAACCATTTACATCATAGGTACTGATGGTTATTTAAACTGTGAACTTTCTATGTCGGTAATTTTATCTATTCTACTTTGGTGCCTTCCTCCGGCAAATTCTGTAGATAAAAACTTCTTCACAAAGAGATATGCCTCCTCTGGAGACGATACCCGTCCTCCAATCGCAATAATATTTGCATTATTATGCTCTGCACTCATCTCTGCTTGAAACACATCTGTTACATGCGCACATCTAATACCTTTGTATTTATTTGCGGCTATAGATATTCCAATACCAGTCCCGCACATTAACACACCTTTATCCGCATTCCCATCCTGTATTTTTGTTGCTACTTTTGTGGCAAAGTCAGGATAATCAACTGATTCAGAAGTCATCGTACCGCAATCAATATATTCGCACCCCGAATCCTTTATAGCTTTAACTACGGACTCTTTTAAAACAATTCCACCATGATCACAACCTAATGCTATTTTCATCATAATCCTCCTATTATATTTTATCAGGCTTTTCTGTGGCCTTCGCAATTCTATTTTGAAGAGCTAAATACTGAGGCTCATTTTCAAAGCTTTCAATTATAATAACATCATATATATTTTCATTTTCCCGAAGTATCCTAAAGTAATTCCGCATACATTCTTCAGGGGTTTCTCCTAGATGAATTTTATTATCGACATCACATGTATCTAAAAAGTCTTGCCTTGCAATAACTAAAGAGTTAGTAAAGTGATTATATAATTCTTTTGCTTCGTCTGAAGTCTTAGCTGCAAAACAGGCGCACATAGGTTTATAATGTGCATATTTCATACCCGGTGAGGCTGCCCTGACCACTTTCCCTTTGTGATTTACTACTTTGCCTAAACAAGCAGATAGCATATCTTCCGTTATTGCCCCAGGTCTCAGTATTGTTGGAGTTTCCTTAGTTAAATCTAATACTGTACTTTCTATTCCAACCTTACATGGNCCTCCATCTAATATTAATGGTATTTTACCATTCATATCATCATACACAAATCGCGCTTCTGTCGGGCTAACCCTACCGCTAATATTAGCAGACGGAGCTGCCAATGGCAAGTTTGAACGCCTAATTGTTTCTAAGGCAAGTTCATTATTTGGGATCCTTATTCCAACTGTTTCGAGACCAGCAGTTGTAACATATGGAACTAAGGGATGTTTCTTCAATACAATAGTTAAAGGACCTGGTGAAAATTCTTCCCATAATAAATATGCTGATTCGGGTATATCTACCGCTACCATTTTTGCTTTGTTTGCATCTTCAATATGTACAATTAATGGGTTATCTTGCGGTCTTCCTTTTGCCAGAAAAATCTTTTTAACTGCTTTTGCATTAAGCGCATTTGCAGCCAAGCCATAAACAGTTTCCGTTGGTATAACGACCACTTCTCCCTCATGCAAAAGCCTAACCGCCTCATCAATTTTTTCTATTCCTCCAATTTGGGTTTCTATCTTATCCATATATACCTTACATTAATACACGCATATTCCATAATACTACGATAGTTTATAAATAACACTTCTACCATTCTCGTTAGTAATTATTGTCGATTTAATAAACTTTCCATCTACAAAAAAGTCATTGGCCACGAAAATATAATCACAATGCTCGAGCAAGATATCTCCTTTGTTGTTANATAATNTATATTTATTTCCTTCCTTTACAACATAAACACCATAGTGAACAGAATAAACGAACTCATTAATTGCCTGTTCATTGCCCGACTTATCTATCCTATAATACTTGTAATAATCAAGATGCTTAGTTGGATGTTTTTCAATTTTTCCACCTATTGCATACTCCCCAAAATACGGTGCTATTACATCGTATTCAAATGGTCTTATTTGGTCACCTTTTAAGTTAAATATAGCGGATGTATTATCAAGGTTTGCATCTATTTTTAGAGCAAATATCATTCCCGAATGTAGCAAATATGGGTCATACCCAGTGTTTTTATCAAGTTTTTTAAGACTCACTTTTTGCCCATCTTCATATTTATAATACTCAACATCTCTTACCGGTAATGCGAAATTTGGATCTAAACTCTGCAACCCATAACTATCAATATATATGATTGGGAGCGCGGCTTCCTTAACAATTATTCTAGAAGCTTCTTTATCATAAATCTGAAAAGTATCATAAAAAGCAACATTTCCTTCTTCATCATATATAGGAAAGTATGTGTATACAATTGAATACCCATCCTTTACTATCTCGCTTGTTGGCAAAACTAACGTAGAATAAACTCGCTGCGTAATATCAGGGGTGTCCACATTTAAGCACTCAGCACCCGAATAAACATTCATGAGCGATACCAAATCTTTCACATAATTACTAGTATATTTATTTGCTACTAACGAAACTCTTTCCGTATCATAATATTGTCCGGACACAGCATTGTATCGTTTACTTCTAATTGTTAAATAATACGGATTTTCCTGATTATAGACTGTTTTCTTAATCTCATACCCATCATACTCCACTTGGGTAGAGTAAATCCCTGAAAAAACAAACCAGTTGTTGCCTAAATAATACACTTCAACATCAACTTGTCTTAAGTCAAACTCCGACTCCGAATATGGCATATAATAACTTTTTTTATTTAAGTATCCCCTATCATCTATTGAGTTTATAGAATATATATTGGCCCTACCGGGCATAGTTACAATTAGATGGCCTTCATTAAATGTAAATTTAGCAGTATTATTAATATCTTCAATTTTAGCAATCTCTAACAAACCATTTGCGCTAGAATAATCGTAAATAATAGCTTCTTCATTTTCGACAAGATTCACAACATCCTTTCCACCAAGAATAGCAATATGTTTTTCGTCTAAAAATGTATACTGTTGTATAACAGGATTATATGCTTGTGTAAATCCATAATCACCAGGATTTATTTGCCCGCTTCCCTCTCCCCGTATTTTTACTATTCCTATCCTATGTTCAATACTGCTATCCGACTTTGTAAAAGGCATTGTTACTGTTGCATAATTCCCTTTTATATCTAAAACATTAGTGAATTTGGGCTCAACTAATTCTCTATTTTCATCGCAAAAGCCAAACCTTTCCTCGTCTCCATAAAATAATTTTTGAGTTATGTAGATACCTGTACGATTATCAAAACTATTAATTGAAACGCCTTCGCCTAAGCGAAGCATCTCCGTAACTCTAGAGTATGGTGGTGTAGATTGAAAGTTTTTAAAATACTGCGTCGACGTAACAACATCATTAGGTTTGCACGATGTTAAAATAAAAAATGCAACAACTAAAATTACAAATAATATTACAACACTTAATCGTATCTTCGTTATGATCGTTATTTTCATGTTATTTTCCGCTACGTTTTAATATGCACTTAGCGGGACACTTGCTAGCACAAATGCCACAGTTAGTGCATTTAGTATAATCAATAACCGGTAAGTTATTGATCATTATAATTGCACCTTCGGGACACACTTTACTGCAAATCGAACATCCTATACATCCGGCCTTACAGTTCACTCTAACATTTTTGCCTGTAAGTGGAGTTGAGCACGCCACGTAATAATATTTATCCGCAGGGATTCTTTTCATTATATTTTTAGGACATTGCAAAATGCAAACACCGCAGTTTGTGCATTTATTATTATCCACGACAGCAACTCCTTGAATTATTTCAATTGCATGTGAGGGACAACTGGCAACACAAGTACTCATTCCTATGCAGCCCGAAGGACATGTTTTTCTTCCACCTGCTAATAGCTCTACACTTTTGCAGTCCCCATAGCCTTGATAAGAATACTTATCTTCACATAAATTCCCGCCATTACAGGCACAAACAACCACTGTATCTAAAATAGATGCGTCTGTTCCTAAAAGTTCTCCTATTTTTAGCTTTCCTTCCTTGGAAGTTGCATTACAAAGGGCTAAAGATGCCTCCCCTGTCACTAATGCATTTGCAAAATCTTCACATCCAGCATACCCACACGCACCACAATTTGCACCAGACAAATTACTGAGAACATCCTCTACAATTTGATCTGTTGGAACTTCAAATTTTTTACTAAATATAGCTATGAGAATACCAAAAAATATCGCTAGTACAGTTAGTATTGATACTGGAATGATTATAAACATTTATACTCGCCTCCCATTTCTATAAACTTAAACCTGCAAATGCAGTGAAGGCCATTGCCATAATTGATGCAGTAATAAGAGTTATCGGAAAGCCTTTAAACCTTTCAGGTATATCTGAAAGCTCCATTCTCTCCCTAATTCCCGCCATTATTAACATTGCAAGAGTAAAGCCCATACCAGAGGCTACTCCATTAACAAAAGCTAAAAACACTGTTTGTTTAGCAAGCTCCGTTACATTCATAATTGCTACGCCCAAAACTGCACAATTCGTTGTTATTAAAGGCAGATAAACACCTAATGCTGTATATAATCCAGGGGCAAACCTCTTAATTACGATCTCTATTAACTGAATTAGCGCTGCAATAACAAGAATAAAAACAATAGTTTGCAAATACTCTATATCAGCTATCACAAGCAAAAGATTTAAACCATAAGTGATTACGCTAGCCACTCCCATAACAAAAATAACTGCGAGCCCCATACCTAACGCGGTATCGGTTTTTTTACTAACACCCAGAAATGGACATATACCTAAAAATCTTGATAACACAAAATTATTAACGAAAATTCCACTTATCACCAAATAAATCCAGTATGGCATTATATACTATCTCCCATATTTTCTTACTATTTTGATTTGCCTCTTAAATTCTCAATCTTTTCCACTATGGTATTAAATATCACCAACATAAAACCAAACACCATAAATCCCCCTGCTGGCAAAATAAATATCACCATAGGTAAGTCGGCATTAATTAACGCATTTATTGGCATCCCAAAGAAAGTACCTGCTCCTATAAATTCTCTAATAATTCCCATAAGTGTTATGCTCATTGTAAATCCTAGCCCAATTCCCAAACCATCCATAACAGAAGGTAAAACTCTATTCAATGATGCAAAACTTTCTACCCTCGCCAAAAGTATACAATTAACAACTATTAAAGGAATAAACAGTCCTAACTTAGAGTATAAATCTGGCAAAAATGCCCTTGTTACCATTTCTACTATAGTCGAAAACGTAGCTATTATTAGGATATATGCAGGTATTCTCACCTTTCTCGGGATAAAGTTTCTTAGTGCAGATACAATAGCATTTGAAAACACTAAAACAAAAGTCACTGCAAGCCCCATCCCAATACCATTCATCGCTAAAGTTGTAACCGCAAGCGTAGGACAAGTTCCAAGCACTAGTCTAAATGTAGCATTATTTTTTATAATCCCGTTAGTAAATGGAGTTACTAAATCATTTAATTTTAGCTTTTTATTTTTCATCATTGTACTATGCTCCATCTCCATAATACTTCACCACCCTCACTGCTGCCAGTATTGCTTCTTGCACCGCAGTTGAGGTCCTAGTTGCTCCACTTACAAACTGCGGCTTAAAAATTCCATCATTAGAACTAGGTGAAGTAATAATATAATCATCATCCGTAACAAACCTATCAATAGAAATGCCAATATATTGTTCAAAGTACGTTTCTTTTAGTGCTTTATCTCCGAGCCCAGGTGTTTCCGAATGGGAAAATACTGCAACCTTTGATATCTTACCGTCTTTAATTACCACAACAAGTGAAACACCTGCAGCATTATATCCTTTTTCCGACTTTGAAATAACTATATGAGCACCATCTTCGGCTTTTCCATACGTTTCAATCTGAGTTTTCTCAACAGGTTTATAGTTACTTAAATTCACCCAGCTTTCAACAGGGGAATCATACACCTTCGCTATTACGTCCCTCATAGCCTTGTCCGCATCTTGCTTGGTATAGTGATTAATGATAGACAAAAGCAGAGCTGCCACTAACGCTAAAATCGATATTGCTAAAACAATTTTAGCACTTTCGTTAAGTCCTTTTTTGATTTTTTTAGGACCTTTTGGAGTATCGTTCTGAACATCTTCTATGTCCATATTTTTAATTTCTTCTGACATATTAGACATTGGTTTCTTTTTTCCTCTCTTTTTTCGGTTTTACATAACCAAACGGTTTTGGTTTAACTATCTTATCAATATATGGCACAAATAAATTTGCTAATAGTATTGAAAAACATGCACCTTCTGGCATTCCTCCAAATCTCCTTATTATCATTGTAAATAAACCAGCAAATATAGCAAAAATAACTCTTCCTAGCTCGGTTCTTGGAGACGTTGTATAGTCTGTAAGCATAAACACTCCAGCAAACAATATTCCGCCACTTAAAATAGTAGGCAACACATATAAATATCCATCCTTATAGAATGCTAATGCTAAAACAGCACAAGTTATTACATATGATACTAGTGTTTTCCAGTCAATCACCTTAGTTATAATCAAATATATCGCAGCAATTATAATCGCTAATGAACAAACCTCCCCTATACTTCCTCCAATTTTACCAAGGAACATATCTAGCAAGTTTAAGTTCGAAACACCACCAACGTCAATAGAATCCTTTATTGTTGCTAGTGGAGTTGCTGATGTAACATATGTTTTAGTAAACCCTGAAATAAAAACTTTTACACCACCACTGTAATCCAAAGGGCTCATGTATTTTGACATTTGAACTGGCCAAGACAATGTTAAAAATATACGCGCTGTGGCGGCTGGATTTGCAAAGTTTTGACCCAAACCACCAAAAAGCATTTTTACTACCATAATAGCAAATAGACCACCAATTATTGGCACATAAAACGGTACCGTGGGCGGTAAATTCATACCCAATATCAAGCCCGTAACAATTGCAGACAAGTCAGATATGGTATTAGCTCTTTTTCGAATCAAATTATATAACGTCTCTCCTAAAACACTAGCTCCTACCGCTAACAAAACGATAAATAAACTATATAACCCAAATATTATTGTAGCAGCTATCAACGGAAAACTTAGCGCAATAATAACATGGAGCATAATCTTTTTAGTTGTAAGATTGCTTCCTATATGAGGTGATGATGACACTAAAAACTTTGTTTTCATAATCCTTCCTTTACGCTGGTGTAAGTTTGTTTTTCCTTATTAGTTTTTTGGCTAGCCTTTGTGACTGAACAAGGGGTCTCCTCGCTGGACACACATATGCACAACAACCACATTCGATGCAACTCATAGCATACGAATTATTTGCGCCTTCTATGTCTCCATGAAGTATTGCTCTATCTGTTACCATTGGCATTAAAAACATAGGGCACGCTTTTGCACATCTACCACAATTAATGCACGGGGTTGGTTCTATTTCTCTAATTTCCTTCTCTGCGAGTAATAACAGTGATGAGCTTCCCTTCGTTATTGTTGACTTAAAGTTGTGTAAAGACACCCCCATCATGGGACCACCCAACACTACTTTTACCACATTTTCTTCAATCCCTAAATACTCAACTATATCAGAAAGCTGCACTCCTATCCTAACACGAAGGTTTGCTGCTCTTTTAACACCATTCCCAGATACTGTCATGTGTCTGTATATTAATGGCTGTCCAAGATAAACTGCTTCGTATAATGCATACACAGTAGAAACATTAAAAACAACATAACCTAAATCCGATGGAAGACCTCCCTTTGGAACTTTTTCTTTTGTTATTGCGCTTATAAGTTGCTTTTCACCACCTTGTGGATATTTTGTTTTAAGTTCGCAAAACTCAATCTCATCATCTGTGCTTATATCCCGCAGTTTTATTATAGCCTCTGGCTTATTAGACTCGATTCCAAAATATACTTTGTTTACACCTAACGCTCTCTTTACTAAATCTATACCGCTCAAAACTTCTGCAGCTTTTTCTAGCATTAATCTATAATCAACTGTTATATAAGGCTCGCATTCGCATCCATTGATTATTAATGCTTTTATTGGCGTCTTTGGCATTAATTTAACTATTGTAGGAAACGTTGCACCCCCCATTCCAACAATGCCTGCTTCCTTACACCTTTCCAAAACCTCATCTTTTGTCGGATTTTGTATGGGGCTTAAAAAATCTTCTTCATACTTGTAGTCATTTTTTATAACTATGTGAGTCGTTGGCAGTCCTGTTGCGCATGGTAAATCAACAATGCCCGTTACCTCACCCGATACTGAGCTGTGGACATTAGCAGATATAAACCCATCCGCTTCCCCTATCTTAGTACCGCACTTCACTTTGTCACCCACGATTACTAGCGGGGTGGCAGGCTTCCCAATATGTTGTAATAACGGAATGTAAACAAAATCACCTACGGGATATTCTTCAAAAGGCATGTTTTCCGTATACTCTTTGCGGCCTTTAGTTTTAACACCATGTCTAAACGTTGGTATCAATTATTTCCTCCGTAAATGATAGTTATTTTAAAATACTTAAGCAGCGTTTGCTAAATATTACGCCTCAATAAAATCATAAAGATTATACTACATAATATATAATAAGTAAACAGTCAAACTTTCAAAAAACATATTATTCCATGCCTACATTCAGTATATTTGCATAATAAATAGCACTACTTATTTTCTAAGCAGTGCTAAATATCTAGTTAATCTGTCTAATTTTTCTAATTCGTTAAAAACCCAAACTCATTAGTCGTCGAACCTATCAATTTCTTGAGATTCTTGTCTTCTCTTTGAGGGCTCAGCTTTTTGTTTTACGGGCCCCTCTACTGGAAGCTTACTTTGTATAACAACTTTTTTGTTCTTTGACATTTTCTTACCAACTCTACGAACAAGAAGAACAATAACAGTTATAAGCAGTATTGCGCCAATTACTACAGAGGATACAAGCAGCCATAGTTGCGGATCAACTTCTTTCTTTTTGGAATCCTCCGGCTCTTCGCCGGTGCCATCATCTGGGGCTAACTCTTTAGCCTCAAAGGAATGTTTTAGCGATGCGTCTACGCTTGCATACTGATTAGCAGTTTCTTCCGTAGCTTCCAGCTTGGTAATAGTAATATCATCAACTACTAATATCCCCTTAAAGAAATCTTTGGTATCTATAGATTCCTTAATGCCATCATTTGTTCCTAAATGGAAGGATATTTTATTGTTTGTAACAGGCGATTTTTCATCTTCATTAAATACATAAAACTCATACTCTTTAATAGTTTTAGTGGATATCTTAATTGTTGACCATTTAGTTGTATCATTTCCATATATAAACCGGAACTCGGGAGCCTTGCCATCAGCAACCAATGCTTTTGCACTAAATGTAATTTTATAGTATGTTGCGGCTTCAACATCAAACCCCGACTTTAACTCATAAAGTTGTCCGTTATCAACCATGTTCGCCATCAATAAGAAATTAGCGCCATTACCTGTTGTACCTTCTTGTAAAAATTGAGTAATTTCAGCCTCTTCAAATCCCGTTGCGACTAAATACTCGATTACTTTATCTGTGAGTTTCCTAGAATTATACACCCCGTATAGCATATCTGGAATATTATCTTCGGTCGGCACTTTATAGCCACTTGCATCCGTTGCGTCTCTATGTGTATATGCACCCGGTACGTGACCATTGTAGTCGTCAGTCGCATCTGTGTAATTATCAAAACTGTCGGTTATTAATTCTACTACTTTAAACACATACTCGTTGTTGTAGAACGAATTTGTGTACTCATTATTAACTTTTAAAATATATGGCTCTTCTCTCTTATCCTCTTCTAAATAATCTTCCTTTTCCACATCAGTGAGGTCCGCAAAACCATAAGCTTGTAAATTAAACTTGCTTAAGGATTCAATTTCTTCAACATTTACATCATCAAAAAGTACAGTGCCCCTTGATAATCCTTGGGAATACTTAATATTACCCTCGCCTTCACCTGAAGAAATCTCCTCAGCATATCTATTGCCTAAATATAATTCAATTGTTATTTTCCCATCTGTAAACCCTGGCTTGACTAAGAATCTATATTGCACCCATCTATTATTTGTGTTGATGTTAACAAACCCAACATGCTCTCCATTAACATCAAAATTACTGTTCGGATACTTTGTAAGTGCAAGGGCGGATGAGGGATCTTTTAACGTTACAGAAGCCTTTGCATTGCCTATAGTTTTAACCCAAACACTTACTACGTAATACTTACCTTTATACGCGGTGTGGTAGCTCGACATTGTGTAGCCCACAAAAGTGTCTAAATCACTGCTAATATACAACAGGTTATCGCTTGCTACACTTTTATAGTCACCTAACTCTGGATTTNCATACATATTATCCTTTTCTAACTGCTCAAAGCCCGTATAGTGCTTATAATTAACCACTCCTAATTTTATATCAAACCAGTCCTTATCTTCTCCGTTATATTTAACAGGTAAAGTGTTCGTAGTTACCTTTGTTGCTTTTTGAGTTGCAGATTTTGCGGAAAACATCCTTTCTTGTCCTTCAACTCCCCCTACAGCCCTCACATAATATGTGCTGTTGTATGTAATTGTGTAACTTGTCCCCGCGGTAACGTCTACCAGCACATCATCTTCAGCTTTAGAATCATCATCCGCCTTGTAGCCATTCATGAATACAAAGTACTTTGTTGCCTTATCTACAGGATCCCAACTCAAAGTCACGTGATTATCCGACAACTTCGGTGCGGGAGCACTCAACGTCGCTTTAGCTTCATTTTTATTCCAGCTCGATGGTTTGGCGACTCCAATTAAATTTCCATCTTCGTCAAAAAGGGTTTTGTCATCATAATTAGAACTATCAATCTGCTGGAAAAAACCATTGGTTATAGTTGCAGTATTAGTAGAACTTTCACTGATTGTCCTCTTTTCTACCCTAGGGGTTGACGTATCTGAGTTAGATGACACAGCACTTTTATACTCTGTGTATTCTATCTTTTGCCATACCATTGCGGTTAAGAAAAATGCTCCTTGCACATGGTTATCTGGATTATAAATATCCCCGCTGCCAAGAGATACTGAAATGCTAAGCCTTTCCGCGTCAACGGAGCGTCCTTGAACATATAAAACCAGTTCCGACCAATCCTCTGTATATATATCTTTGAAACTAGCTAACGCAGCTCCTGTACTAGGCTTAATTTCAACATTTGCTCCCTTTCCTTTTACAAGCCCATAGGTTTTGACCCACATAGAAAACCTATAGAAACTATTAGGGTTCACTTTTAACAATTTTTCTATTTCAGGCTCTGCGGTTATTGCTTCGTCGGTTATAACGAATTCTGCGCTCGATGCTGTTGGTCTAATATGATTTATCATAAAAACATCTAATGGAGTTTCATTTCCGTTATACATGATTTTAATTGTTTTTGGTCCGCCAGCCAGCCCTTCCAATCCTGTTATATCACTAGAATCCGTAGCGTCAATAAATTCACTATGCCCGCCAATAATTCCTGATGAATAGTCAGTGGCATTAGTTCTTGTATCTTCAACTTTATGTTTCCATAGCGTGTTAGAATCGTCTAATTCAGTAAAACCTTCACTAGATACGGTGCCATTATCTATCAAACCAAAATGTTTATAGTCTCCCTGCTGCAATACTGATAACTGGTAAAAGTCTGCAGCGTTATCAACAGTTTCTTCTGTATACTTTTCAATTGTCAAATTATCAAACAAGCAAGCTCCCGGGTAGAGAGTATCTTCTCCCCACTTGCCTTCACCATACCAAAACTCTATGTTCACTTGTCTAGCTGAAAGTTCATTCCCTTTGACTTTAAGTGTTAACTGTTGCCACTTACCCCAACCCGTCGATTTAGCTTCGAGTTTAACGTTTTTAGATATACTTGCGCCAGTAAGTTTAAACGTTGCGGATACATCTTTATCCTTATTGTAAAATTCAATGTACTTGTTATAAGCTGCAAGTTCTTCCTCATATTTACTCACTTTTGTAGGATCGTTCTTGTCTTCTTCACTCAACTCTACGGGCTCTTCTATTTCTGGTATCCAAACATAAACCCATACAGATAGTTTGTAATATGTATTCTTCTCAATTGCCAACTTTTTCTTACTTTGAAAACCCGCCCCGCTAATCTTGTTTTTAGGGTGATAAACGAGTAGTGCGCTTGTGTCAAATGCACTGCCCGCCAATCTACCATTGTTATCACTGTTACCTTCTAGAGCATAAGCCCACGTAGAATCCGTGTCTTTTTTGTAAAAATCTTCATATAAGGGCGCCTTGAAATCTTTGTATATTTCTGCATACGCATTTTTAGGAACATTTTCTTCAAAGGTATAGAACTTCGACATATCAAACACACCTAATGGGAACGTAGAATTACTGCTCTCGTCGTAACCTATTTTTTCGTTATCAAAATCTTCTTTATCTGTTTTTGATAAGTCGCTCATCCCTACAATAAATTTATAATTTGGCGATGCTCCTTTTTTTGCAGAGTAATAATGGCTTGTGTATCCTGCATATGTGCTTGTCGCATCATATGGGGTATATTGAGTCATAGCTGGATCTGGAAACGCAAGATCTAAACTCGTCTTTACATTACCTTCTTCATCCTTTATTTTCTGTTGATTAGGAACAGTAGCAATTATTCCCTCGTAATCTACTTGCCCGATTTTTTCAAGCACTACGTTATCGTACAACACAATACCGTTAGTTAAATATGGGTTATCATTGGAACCAATTTTAGAAGGACCATGTCCTAACCAAAGCTGAATTTTAAACTTCAGATCTTCATAATTGTTTCCCTTGATATAAATCTCATAAGTATCCCATGTTTTATTGGTATCAATGGATAAAAATTCTACAAACGCACCGTCTGTTATACAGATAGCGGCCCCTGATTCCATAGACCCCTCTTCTTTTTGAAGATCCGTGTACACATCAATGCTGAGTAAATAATACTCATTCTTTTGTATGGTTATATCACCGCTACTAAACTGTAGTGACCCAGCATCTTGTGAACTGGGTATACCAATTAATAACGCATTTGTATCGGCAAATACATCATTCTCTTTTGGCGTCGAAGGAGCAATCCCTGGATATGAATTAAAACCACTAATGAAACCTTTGTTTTGCTCAAATTTTTCTGTGTCTAAGTTTATAACTCCCATTTCAACACCAGTTGAATCCACAGATTTCGAACCATTCTTCGCAGTCCAACCAGTAACAGTTGACTGTACATAGCGCTTAGATGAGGCGGTCCCAGCATTAGCAAATCTTCCATTTGGTACTATGAGCCCATCAATAACTGTTTCCTCTTCTCCTTTTTTATCTATATTGTCGTCAATTACAGGAGGTTTGCATGCGACCACAAATAAAAGACAAAAGGTAATAATTGTCGCGATAATAAAAAATATAGGTTTGTTTTTTCTCATCATTTCACCATCTAATCACTTAAAAATATGTAAAATATTTCTCTTGAAATATAACTTTTGAAGACAAAACTATAAACTAAAGAAATATAAGTATTAAAATATTATCACAACGAGCACATAAAAACAACAAAATATATTGTGTGCACCTTAAAATTGACGAGAGCACAACAACTCATCACAAAGAATTATTTATCAAACCGAGCACGATCGTTAACTTACGATTCATTTACTTATCTATTTGCTAAACCATGAGTTGAATGCTATACTTAATGCGCAGAGTAGATGTGTTGCGTTAAGTGTCATGGAATGGGATGTCGTCCGTGAACGAAAGAAAAAACTGCGGTAACACATCGCATCCGTTGCAAGATTTTTATTAATTATAAGATGTCTTTCAATATGGCTGTCCTCTCTGCAAGGAGGACTTTTTTATGAACAAAAAAAAGAGAATATCTTTCTCAACAAAAAAAATTGCGTATACCGCAATTTTTATAGCACTTGGATTGGTTGCTAAATTCCTTAGTTTGACTATAGGCGCACAAAAATTTTCTATCTTTTATACGACTTGCGTTCTTGCCGGAATATTTTTAGGACCTGTTTCTGGGCTATTGGTTGGTGGCCTTTCCGATCTAATTGCATCTTTAATGCAAGGCGGGACACTTCCATTAATTACTTTAGGAGCTGCAATGATGGGGTTTATCCCCGGACTAATCTCTAAAATACCTAAAATAAAACCTCAATTCAAGATAGCATTGAGTTATTTACTAATTTATATTGTTACGACGGTGGTAGTCAACTCTTTAGCCCTTTATCCATTGATGGGCGGAAATAAAACTTTTTGGGCTTTTCTCGTTTTTAGACTGCCTAAACAAACTATTGTGGTAATTGTAAACATATTTTTGACATATTTAATATACTTCCCACTTGCAAAAGTTTTTTTACAAACAAACAACACCACAAGTCAAAACGTTGATGTCCGGTGACGCTACGCAAGATAACATCAAACACCAGAGCACTCCATTAGGGCCACCCTTAGGCTAAATTCTTACTTGTGAATTGTTCATAAGAAACTAACAATTACTTTATGGTAATGTGCGGATTGTCTCTTAGTTCATTACTTGTTTTTTTGAGACATGAACTCTTTCAAACTTTGCCCTGTAAAACTATCTTTGTTGTTTCTTATGTCATTCGGGGTGCCTGAAGCTACGACATATCCACCCGCGTCCCCTCCCTCAGGCCCTAAATCAATTACGAAGTCTGAAGTCTTTATTACGTCCAAATTATGCTCAATAACAATGACCGTGTTGCCACTATCTACTAACCTCTGTAAAACTATCAATAATTTTTCAACATCAGCAATATGTAGTCCCGTTGTTGGCTCATCTAGAATATAGAGTGTTTTACCAGTATGCTTTTTACTTAATTCAGTTGCCAACTTAACTCTCTGAGCCTCTCCCCCAGAAAGAGTTGTCGATGGCTGTCCCAGCCTTATATAACCAAGCCCTACATCTTGCAGAGATTTAACTTTATTATAAATTTGAGGTATGTTTGCAAAAAAATCACAAGCTCTATCTACTGTCATGTCTAAGATATCGAAAATCGATTTTCCTTTATATTTAACAGCAAGAGTTTCTTTGTTGTAGCGCCTACCATCGCAAACTTCACATTTAACATATACATCTGGTAGAAAATGCATCTCAATTAATAAACTTCCGTCGCCTTTACAGTTTTCGCATCTTCCACCCTTGATATTGAAGCTAAATCTACCAGCTTTGTATCCACGCGCTTTAGCATCTGGTGTCATGGCAAATAAACTCCTAATGTTAGTAAAAACACCTGTATATGTTGCAGGATTCGACCTCGGTGTTCGCCCAATAGGACTTTGGTCTATAACAATGACTTTATCAATATTTTCCAAACCATCAACTCGTTCGCAATCGCCTAATCTAATATTAGAAGCATTAAGCTTCCTTGCAAGATATGGATACAGCACATCTATAATCAAAGAAGATTTACCACTTCCTGAAACCCCTGTTATCGTTGTGAACAATCCTATAGGGATATCTACTGTAACATTCTTTAAATTATTTTGCCTAGCACCAACAATCGTAATAAATTTATCCGTTGCCTTCCTATAACTTTCTGGTGTGTTTATAAATCGTCTTCCAGCAAGATAGTCTCCCGTAATAGAGGCAGGCTCGTCCATTATATCCTGAACTGTACCCTGGGCTACCAAATATCCACCTTTTTCCCCAGCTTGAGGACCTATGTCAATAATATGATCTGCTATTCTAATCGTTTCTTCATCATGTTCTACAACAATCAGTGTATTTCCGCTATCTCTTAATTTTAATAATGAGTTTAATAACTTTTTATTATCTCTTTGATGTAGTCCAATGCTTGGCTCATCTAGGATGTATATAACTCCCATTAAACCACTCCCTATTTGTGTTGCTAGTCTTATTCTCTGGCTTTCTCCACCGCTTAATGTAGAACTCATTCTTGATAATGTTAAATACCCAAGTCCAACATTTATTAAAAAACTAATTCTTGCCCTAATTTCATTTATTATTTGTTCAGCTATTTTTTCATCAGTTTTTGACAATTTTAATTGTTGAAACCAATTATATAACATTGTAATAGGCATCTCTGTAAGCTCTGCTATGTTTCGACCGCCTACGGTCACAAATAATACATCCCTTCTCAACCGCTTTCCATTACATTCATCACAAAGTATTGGCGTCATATATTTTTCTATATCTAATTTCACATAATCAGACTTTGAGTTTTCATATCTATCTTTGAGCATATTCACAAACCCTATAAAAAACTCACTCTGATCTGACTTGAAAAGGTTGGATCTATACTCTTCCAAAGAAGATTCTTTTATTCCATTTCCATATAACAGCATGTCTTTTACTTTATTATCTAAATCTTTCCAAGGAGTATTTAGCGAAAAACCATATTTTTCGCTCAAAACTCTTGTTGTCTTCTTTACTATATACGGATATTCCATTAACGCATATCCGCTAATCTTAATAGCCTTATCTTTTAAAGTCAATGTTTCGTCAGGAACTAATTTATCTGGATCTACCTCCATGCAAACTCCTAAACCTGTACATTTTGGACATGCTCCAAAGGGGCTATTGAAAGAAAACATTCTTGGTGATAATTCTGGGATTGAAATATCGCATTCAGGGCAGGTGAATTTGGTGGAATATAACGTTTCTTTCCCATCTATTTCCACTATAATTAAACCGCCTGATGTCTTAAGGGCAATTTCTACACTGTCGTTTAACCGACGTTGCATATCGGGTTTTACAATAATCCTATCTATAACAACTGAAATATAATGCTTTATGTTTTTTTCAAGCGTAATTTCTTCATCTAAACTTTTAATTTCACCATCTACTTTAACTCTCGCAAAGCCCTCAGTTTTTAAAGACTCAAAAATCTTTTTATGCTCACCTTTTCTTCCATTTACAACAGGTGACATTAATATTACACGACTACCCTCTGAAGAACTCATTATCATATCGCTGATTTGATCTACTGACACCGCTTTTATTTCTTTTCCGCAACTAGGACAATGTGGTACACCTATACTTGAAAACAATAATCTAAAATAATCATATATCTCCGTAACTGTTCCTACAGTAGATCTAGGATTGTGGGAGGTTGTTTTTTGATCAATCGAAATAGCAGGAGATAAACCATCTATATATTCTACGTTTGGCTTTTGCATTTGCCCTAGGAACTGCCTCGCATAACTAGACAAGCTCTCCATATATCTCCTTTGTCCTTCTGCAAAAATTGTATCGAATGCTAAAGAAGATTTACCGCTTCCACTAAGCCCTGTTAACACAACCAACTTGTTTCTGGGAATCTCTACATCTATATTCTTTAAGTTATTTTCTTTTGCCCCTTTTACAAAAATACTGTCTAGCATTTTATACCACTTTCCTCGCTACTATTAGTTAGTCTACTTAATTCCTTCTATGATTGATGAAATAAACCCAACATCCATTGTTCCCTAATTATTATTTGCTTCTTTGCTCCTTCAATCTTGCTATTTTGTCTCTTATTACTATTGCGCTTTCAAAATCATATGTTGATGAAGCAACCTTCATAAGTCCATAAAGCCTTTCTATTTCTGCATTTATTTCTTTTTTGTTTAATTTAACAGACTCTTTTGCGACTTTTTGTGTTATTAATAATGTATTAACAATTGGTTTAATAATTGTTTTCGGTGTTATTTTATTTTTAATATTGTGCTGAATCTGAATCTTTCTTCTTCTTTCTGTCTCATCTATCGCTTCCTGCATGCTTTTAGTCATTTTGTCTGCATACATTATAACAACAGCATCCTTATTTCTAGCCGCTCTACCAACAGTTTGAATTAGTGAAGAACGAGACCGTAAAAAACCTTCCTTATCAGCGTCTAAAATTGCGACCAATTGCACTTCAGGGATATCAAGCCCTTCCCTTAACAGATTAATCCCAACAATGACATCTATGTCACCTTTTCGTAATCGAGTAATTTTTTCTATTCTCTCTAGAGTTTCAATGTCACTATGCATATATTCAACCTTTATATTATTTTCAATTAAGTAATTAGTTAAGTTTTCTGCCATCTTTTTTGTTAGCGTTGTTATTAAAACACGCCCTGAATTTGATTTTGCCTTATTTATTTCCGAAATCAAATCATCCATCTGCCCCTCAGTTTTCCGAACTTCTATACTAGGATCTATTAGACCTGTTGGTCTTATCAATTGTTCTGCTACCACAGCAGATCTCTCCAACTCATAATCCGCGGGAGTGGCAGAGACACAGATCATTTGATTAACCCTTTTATTAAATTCATTAAAGTTTAGGGGTCTATTATCATATGCCGCTGGCAATCTGAAACCATAGTCAACTAAATTCTTCTTCCTAGATTTGTCACCATTATACATCCCCCTAATCTGAGGTATGGTCATATGGCTTTCATCTATAAACAGTAAAAAATCACTAGGGAAATAATCCAGCAATGTAAATGGTGGCTCCCCAGGTTTTCTACCATCAAAATACCTAGAATAGTTTTCAATACCATTACAATATCCAATCTCCCTGATCATTTCTATATTGTAATTTACTCTCTCCTTTATTCTTTGTGCTTCTATAAGTTTACCTTGTTCAATAAAAAACCTTTCCTGTTTCTTCATGTCTTCTGCTATCGTATAAAGGATATCTTCCAACGGAGTATCGCCCACTACGTAATGCGAAGCAGGGAATATTGCAACATGTGAAACTACATTATGTACTTTCATTGTGGCAACATCAAACTCTGAAATCTTCTCTACAAAATCGTCAAAAAACTCAACCCTAATTGCAATATTTGAAGAATCTGAGGGGAATATTTCTAAAATATCCCCACGCACTCTGAATGTCGATCGCGTAAGTTCAAAATCGTTTCTGTTATATTGATTTGAAACTAATCTATCTATCAATTCATCCCTATTTATATAGTCCCCCTCTCGGATAGAGATAACGTTTCTAAAATATGTTTCTGGGGCACCTAATCCATAAATACATGATACAGAAGAAACGACAATCACATCCCTTCTTTCTCCTAGTGATGAAGTGGCGCTATGTCTTAACTTATCAATTTCATCATTAATCGCAATATCTTTTTCTATATATGTATCACTTCTTGGGATATATGCTTCTGGCTGATAATAATCATAGTATGAAACAAAATATTCAACTCTATTTTTAGGGAAAAGTTCTCTAAATTCATTACAAAGTTGAGCTGCTAATGTTTTGTTGTGAGCCATAACTAGTGTCGGTCTTTGGGTGTTTTGTATTATGTTTGCCATTGTAAATGTTTTCCCACTTCCGGTAACACCTAATAAAACAGAGGTTTTATCTCCTCTGTTTACAGCCTCAGTTAGTTTTGTGACCGCTCCCTCCTGGTCCCCTGCTAACGAATAATTAGAAACCAACTCGAATTCATGTTCTTTGCTCATATAATATATACTAGCATAAAATAGGCAATTTTACTTACTTTTCTGCCTAATATTACGCACCTTTTCATTGTTTAAATAAACAAAATTCGCTTGAGAGTCTATGTGCAAAAAAACGATCATTACATTAGTATTGTTTTTGGAACTTATAACAAAAATAATTAAGCATCAAATTATAGCGTCAATAATTACTTTTACGAGATATCCAACTATAGCCACTAATACTGCAATACCTAGACGTATATATAACTTTTTGCGGGCTGTTTTTTTATCACGCTCATATGCTTTACCAAGATCTTTCAGCGCTATTACGTAAACGGTTTCGTCCTTCCTGTGAGCTATATCATATTCAAAATAGCCCTCTAACCTTAAAGCATCCAAGGTTTTATCCAAATCTTCTTTTCGAAAATCATATTTATAGGGGATTTTTTCTAATATTTCAATGGCTGAAACTATGCATTGACCCGTTTTTGACGCCAACTTAAAAATTGTTTCCATTAAAATTTTTTCTTTTTTCCCCAATAACATATCTACATATATGACAAAATATTATGTCACACCCTTCCTCTAAAAATTATTATTATCGCAACCACTGTGGCAACTATTATTCCCCCTAAAATACCGCCAACTAAACCTGAAATAAAATGCCTAAAATTACTTTCTTTCAAGCTTATAACTCCACTCACGTTATCGGACTTCTCACTTCCAGCGACAACTAATCCGCTTAGTGAAGGTTTAACAACTACACTATTGTTGTCATTTAACTTTATATCTATATATTTTTTTAATTCCAAATACCTTATTAGCCCATCCAGTTCTTCTAAACTTTCAATCTGGTCGTTTAAGGCAGATTTAACCTCCAGCTTGCTTAATACCACAAACTCCCCTTCTACTGAATTGTTAATAATATACTGCAATAAACGTAGTGCCTTTTTGTTCATGTCAACTTTTACTTCAATACTTACAATGTATTTCCATTATATCCCTTTTAATTTACAAAACTCTAATAAGGGAATTAACTTTATTAACTATATCCAACGACTTTATTTCTTTAATAGCTTTTGAAATTGCACTTTCTTGTGTTTTATGAATCATAAACACAATGTCTGCAGCACCTTTAGCGGCTATTTGCTCTACACTGTTTATGGAAACCTCGTACTTCCCAAAAGTAGCTGCTATTTTTGCTAAAACTCCTGGCTTATCAACTACATTCATTCTCACATAGTACTCGCATTCAAAATCATCCTCAAAATCTTCTTCTACATTAACCCTGCCAAACCGCATTACCTTATGTTTAGTTTGCTGTGCACAAAAAACTATATCTGACACAATCGCAGATCCCGTTGGCAAGTCACCAGCCCCTCTTCCATAGAGCATAACATCGCCTACGTTTGTGCCGTTAATCAAAACTGCATTAAATGAACCTTTGACACTTGCTAACGGGTTATCATTAGATATAAATGACGGGTGTACCCTTGCCTCAATTTTGCCATTATTCATTTTACCTATGGCCAACAATTTCAATGTGTAACCAAACCTGCTTCCATATTCTATGTCTATTTTTTCTATGCTTGAAATCCCCTCTCTGTATATTACATCTATTGGCACTCTCTTTTTAAAGCATAGCGAAGATAAAATAGATAGTTTATACATACTATCATATCCATCAACATCGGCTGTTGGATCTGCTTCGGCATACCCTAAATCTTGAGCTTCTTTTAAAACACTTAGATAGTCTCTACCTTCGTCAGCCATCTTGGTTAATATGTAATTGGTTGTACCGTTTACAATGCCCTGAATTGATAATATTTCATTGCCTTGCATACTTTCTGTTAACGCTCTAATTATAGGCACGCCGCCTGCAGAAGTAGCTTCAAAATACAAACCTGCATTTCCTTCAACCGCGGCCAACTCTAACTCATGCCAGTGTTTAGAAAACATCTCTTTGTTGGCAGTAACAATGCTTTTCCCAGCTTTTAATGCCTTTAGTAAATAGGTTCTAGCAGGCTCAATGCCACCAAAAAACTCAGCAATAATACTAACTCTATCGTCTTTCAGTACCGCATCAAAATCTTCTGAGATCATTTTGGGGTCAAGTCCAAACTTTTTTGCACGATCTTTGTTCCTATCTATAATGTATAGCACATCAATATCTACGCCTTCAGTTTGTTTTATTTTTTCTTTCATGCTTGTTAAAATTTGGTACGTGCCTCCACCTACCGTTCCTAATCCCAATAATGCAACCCCTACTTTTTTCATACTTACTCTCCTTAATACCTTCTATTTATGTCAGTTGTTAAATTACTTTGACGAACAAATTTAAACATTCAATTCATATAATATCTTAAGTCCTTTGAGAGATAATGCCCTATCTATTTTATCAAAAATATTCCCATTACTACCCACTAATTGACTCATCCCACCGGTTGCTATAACTTTTAAATTGTCAAAATTGCTTTCGCGCTTCATGCCATTTACAATCCCCTCGACCAAACCCGTAAAGCCATAAATTATACCCGATTGCATATTTTCTATAGTTGTTTTTGCTATAATATTTTCGGGTTTCACCAGTTCAATGCGAGGGAGCTTTGCTGCTGTATTAGTTAGCGCCTCAGCACTAGTTTTAATCCCAGGAGCTATAGCTCCGCCTGCAAACACCCCAGTTCCCGTTATTAAATTAAACGTAGTAGCACTTCCGAAGTCTACAACTAAGCATGGACCTCCATAAATTTTGTATGCTGCAACAGAATTGACTATCCTATCAGCACCCAAATCCTCAGGATTAGTATATCCTAATTCAATTCCTAAATTTAAAGAACAATTGACTGTTATGGGTTTATGTTTTAGATAATATGAACACATATGCTCTATCGTATAATTTAAAGCAGGGGCAACCGAGCTCATAATAATACCTTCAACATCGTCAAAAGATCTGCGTATATTAGCAAACAGATCATAAAAAATCATACCAAACTCATCCGCGGTCTTGCTATGATCGCTTGCTATTCGCCACGTATAAACGATTTCGGAATTTTCTACAATCCCTATCTTTATGTTCGTATTACCTATGTCTAGAAGAATAATCATATTGCCTCCATGGTTGATAAAATATTATCACATTGATACTATTATAGTCAATTATTCGCACATGCGCGCATATAAGTATCGGTTTAATATAAAAAAGGCCGTCGGAGTAAACCAACGGCCTCTGAATGTTAGATTATTGAATCTTAGTCTATCATTTCTAAGATACATTTCTCTGCATTATCGCCTCGTCTGTTTCCTAGCCTAATAATTCTTGTGTATCCACCACCTGTCCCTAATTCTTCTTTTCTTGCAGCATATTTTGGTGCATACTCACGAAAAACCTTCTCAATTAATGGATATTTAATATCAGCAACTCTTTTTTTATAATCTGCTTTCTTTTCATTTTCGCCTTGAATCTCTTTAAGATCCCTTAAAATTGCCATCATTTTCCTACGTGCTGCCAACTTCTTGGGGCCATCATTTACATACTCAACTTTAATTGTTTCGTCTTTTTTGTTCAGTTTATCTTTATTTACTTTAACTGTATCTTCATAGGTATTAATTCCTAGCGTGACTATCTTTTCTGCGATTCTACGCACGGATTTAGCTCTATCTACTGTTGTTTCAATCTTTCCGTGCCAAAGCAACTCACTTGCTTGACTCCTTAGAATAGACATTCTAATACTAGTTCTTTTGCCTAATTTTTTATTCTTAGTCATATTAATATCTCTCCTTAGTCTTCCTTCTTTCTTAAAGACAGCCCTGTTAGTTCAAGTTTTTCTAGAACTTCTTCTAAAGATTTTTTGCCTAAATTCCTAACCTTTAGCATTTCGTCCTCTGTCATATTGATTAATTGTTCAATATAGAATACACCATGTCTCTTTAAGCAATTCAATGGTCTTACTGAAAGTTCTAGTTCCTCAATACTGCGCTTTGAATAATCTTGGGCAGCTTCTTCTTGCGTTACTTCCTCAAAAACATTTTTTTCTTCCATACCATCTACTAGATTTATAAATAAATCCAAGTGATTATTAAGTAGTTTTGCAGCTAATGACACTACCTCTTTTGCAGTTGCGGCTCCATTTGTTTTAACGAAAACCTTTAATTTGTCATAATCTATAGATTGCTCAACACGGGTACTTGAAACCTCATATTTAACAGCCTTAACTGGAGAAAAAAAGCTATCGATTGGGATATAGCCTATTGGAGATGAAGAAGGATTGTTATCTTTTGCAGATTTATAACCTCTTCCAGCACCGATTACTAGCTCCATATCAAGACTTGCTTTATCATCTAAGGAACAAATATATGCAGATTTGTTTGTAACCTCGACACCTAAAGGCATTTGAATATCTCCAGCAGAAACTACGCCCGCTTCGTTCTTGACTAGCCTAGCAGTAACTGTTTCAAACTTATCTAAATCCGCAGCTTTTACAGCAATCTCTTTAAGATTGAGTACTATTTCCATTACATCTTCTCTTACGCCTTCAATAGTTGAGTATTCATGAGAAACGCCACTAATTTTAACTCCGATAATCGCTACACCAGGAAGAGCAGTACTTAAAACTCTACGCAAGCTGTTACCTATTGTAATCCCGTTTCCTCTCTCTAAAGGCTCAACCGTAAACCAAGCTTCAGCACCGTTGTCTACTTCTTCCACTAATATCTTAGGTTTAATTACTTCCAACATTTATGTTTTCCTCCCTATTATTTAGAGTATAACTCAACAATTAAGTGTTCTGAAATCTCTACATCTATATCTTCTCGAACTGGTAGTTTTTCTACTTTTCCAGTTAATGTAACCGGATCAAATGTAAGCCATTTGGGAAGATTTGACGCTTTCATTGTCTTTAAATCTTTAAAAAATGATTTTTCTTGCTTGCTAGTCCTTACTGAAACAATATCATTCTCTTTCACTAAAAATGACGGAACATCTACCTTCTTACCGTTTACACAGATGTGCCCATGAGCTATCAATTGTCTAGCCTGCGCACGACTTGTAGCTATTCCCATACGATAAACTACATTATCCAGCCTTCTCTCTATCAAAATAAGCATGTTTTCACCAGTCACTCCCCTCATGTTACTTGCTTTATCATAATAACTACGGAATTGACTTTCAAGTAGTCCATATATTCTCTTTGTCTTTTGTTTTTCTCTTAACTGAATACCATATTCAGTTCTCTTTTTTCTAGATGCTCCGTGCTGCCCTGGAGCAATAGGCGTAACGTTTTTGTTAAACGGACACCCTTCACTCATGCATCTATCACCTTTCAAAAATAATTTACTCCCTTCGCGCCTGCATAGTTTGCAAACTGGGCCTGTATATCTTGCCATGTTAACTGCCTCCTAAATTATAACCTTCTAACTTTGGGTGGACGGCATCCATTATGTGGAATGGGAGAAACGTCTCTAATCATTGTTACTTCTAATCCACATCTTTCAAAAGCTCTAATAGCAGATTCCCTTCCTTGCCCTGGTCCTTTAATATATACTTCGACTGTTCTAAGTCCATGTTCCTTTGCTATATTTGCCGCGTCTTCAGCAACAGTCTGAGCAGCATATGGTGTGGATTTACGACTTCCGCGCATTCCCATTTTACCAGAAGATGACCAACTTATGGTATTCCCATCCATATCTGTAATTGTAACTATAGTATTATTGAATGAAGCATAGATATGTGCTTGCCCCTTTTCAATCTTTTTTAAATCTCTTCTTCTTTTTATAGCTGTTCTTTTTTTAGCTGCCATAAAATTGCCTCCTATTAACTATTTACTTGGCCTTCTTAGCACGGCCTACCGTGCGCTTAGGTCCTTTTCGCGTACGTGCATTTGTTTTTGTAGATTGTCCACGAACGGGCAACCCCTTTCTATGCCTTATGCCTTTATAAGAACCTATATCTTGTAACCTTTTAATGTTTTGACTAACTTCTGAACGAAGTGTTCCTTCTACTTTATAGTGGTTTTCTAGACATGCACGAATTTTTACCACATCGTCTTCAGATAGATCTTTCACACGAGTGTTTGGGTCAATTTCGCATTCTGCAAGAACTTTAAGAGATGTTACTCTACCTATTCCGTAGATATAAGTAAGACCTATTTCAACCCTCTTTTCACGGGGTAAGTCTACACCTGCAATACGAGCCATTTAATATCCTCCAAATTATTTTATAATTATATATATTTAAATCATTGTTTCTACCCTTCACAGAGTTCAGCCGCTTCAATGATTTTAATTCCAAAACCAAAAGCAAGTATATCACGGTAAGACATATTATTGCAATTGATTTAACCGTGACAACTAATATTAACCCTGTACTTGTTTATGGTTAGGATATTTAGAACAAATAACCATAACCTTGCCATTACGTTTAATTATTTTGCATTTATCACACATAGTTTTTACCGATGGTCTTACTTTCATTTTTTGCCTCCTATTTTTTATGTCTATAGGTGATTCTACCCATTGTAAAATCATACTGCCCAAAAGCAACTTTTACTCGGTCGCCTTCGGTTACTTTTATAAAGCTCTGGCGCATTTTCCCAGATAGATATGCCATAACAACCCGCCCGCTCTGTAACTCAACCTTAAACTTTGTGCCCGGCAAGACTTCTATAACTGTACCTTCTTCTTCAATAATACCTTCTTTAGACATCTTTTCTCCTGTTACTTTTTATTGAGGTATCGTGTGCTTATCATGTGCTTCCTATATTGATCCATTATAGGGTCTTAAAGCACTCTTTACTTCAGCGTCAAATATTTTCTTATCTTGTTCTAATTTTTCTCTAATTTTATCAATAACCACACCCTCTGTCTTTAAGTGCTTTATTTTCTTCTTTTTAGGAGAATCTACTCTTCGTAAATTCCCATCAACAATACTTACATATTCGTCATCTATTATTTCTGTTACCAGGTAAAATCTACCTGCATCCCTACCTGATAAAGAAAAAACAACCTCACCTAATGCTAAAACTTTTACTCTTTTCATTTTTATTATAATGTTAATATTTCTATTCCTTCATCTCCAATAACAACAGTATTTTCATAATGTGCAGACAAAGAACCATCCTTAGTTACAACAGTCCAATCGTCTTCCAATATTTTTATTCTACTGCCACCGGCACTTATCATTGGTTCTATTGCTATCACCATGTTTTTTTCTAACCTTAGGCCTCTGCCTTTTATACCATAATTGGGTACATCGGGATCCTCATGCAAGTTTTTGCCTATACCGTGCCCTGCCAACTGCTTAATAATTGAAAAACCATAGCTTTCTACATAGCTTTGTATCTCATATCCTAAGTCACCCAATCTAACTCCAGCTTTCAGTATATCTACCCCAACAAAAAAACTTTGTTTACATACATCCATAAGTTTCTCGCGTAAAGAGTCTATTTCTCCGATAGCTATCGATCGCGCCGCATCGGCATGGTATCCTCCAACTATTGCACCCGCGTCCACTTTAAGAATAGTACCCTCTTCTAAGATTCGGTCAGATGGTATACCATGTACAACCTCCTCATCTATAGAAGTACAAATCGCTCCTGGGAAACCTCCATAACCTAGAAAAGATGGAGATGCATTACATTTTTTAATATAATCATAAGCAATTGTATTGAGTTTTCTAGTCGTTACACCCGGTTTTGCATGTTCTTCTACAATTAAGAGCACATCTCTTACTATTGCTCCTGCTTGCCTCATATATTCAATTTCTTGCTCAGTTTTAATAGTAATCATTTAGTCGCCAAAGCTTTTTGTAAGTTTTCAAATGTTTTTTCTACACTCTCCCCACCGTCAATTTGTATTAGCAATCCCTTTTCCTGATAATATTCTATTAACGGTGCTGTATTTTTCTCATATACTTCTAATCTTTTTAAGACTGTTTCTTTCTTATCATCTTCTCTTTGATATAATTGCTTGCCACATTTTTCGCACAACGGTGAATTATATGAATTTGTGTTATAAGTAGCGCCACACATGCACATTCTTCTTCCCGAAATCCTTTTAATTACAATATCATTTGCAACTACTATATCAACAACATAGTCTAAATCTGTTACCGTACTCAAAGCTTCAGCTTGGGGAATCGTACGGGGGTAGCCATCTAGAATAAATCCTCTTACACAATCAGATTCAGCTAGTCTCTGTTCAACTATTTTATCAACAACATCATCGGGAACAAGCAGTCCTTTATCCATATAACTTTTTGCTAACACTCCTATCTCCGTACCTGCTTTGAGATGAGCTCTAAACACATCCCCTGTGGATATATGAGGTATCTTATAATAATCTGCCATAACTGCAGCCTGTGAGCCTTTTCCAGCTCCTGGCGCTCCTAACAATACGAATTTCATTATTTTAAAAATCCCCTATTACTCTTCACTAATAATTGTCCTTGTAGTTGCTTGTCAAACTCTAATGAGACCGAAACAACAATTAGTAACCCTGTAGCTGAAAACGCCTGCCCTAGTCCCAGGTCCTTGAATCCAGCGACCTGTTGTAGTATTAATGTTGGAATTAATGATATTACAGCTAAATAAAGAGCTCCGAACAATGTTAATCTATTATTAATTCTTCTTAAATAATCTGCAGTAGGCTTACCGGGAGAAATGCCTCCTACAAGCGTACCACCTCTTTCTTTTAAGTTTTTTGCGACATCATCTGGGTCAAACTGTATTTGTGCATAAAAATAAGAAAAGAATATAATTAGGAAAAACATAAACACTGAGTATAAGTGTCCATTAGAACCAAACCATGTTGACCAAAATATTCCAAACTTAGATGTCGAAGCACCCGCAAATTGAATTATCATTTGTGGGAAAGTAATTAGTGATGAAGCGAAAATTATAGGCATAACACCACTTGCACTAACCTTTAGTGGTATGTAAGTTGTTTGGGATTGGGTTTGTCTATTGCCAACAACCCTTCCACCAGAATATATAACTCCCACTCTTCTTTCTGACATATCTACATAAACAATAGCAAATATTAGCAAGAATAGAAGGACGAAAAAACCTAATAAATACCATACGCCTGTTGTATCGGAAGATCCGCCACCTGCAATTGACAATATAGCATTCATTATAGTCATTCCTAACGAAGAAACGATACCAACAAATATTATTAACGATGTTCCATTTCCTATACCATACTCAGTAATTCTTTCACCTATCCACAGTACAAGTGAAGAACCACCAACTAGTATCAACACAATACATATCATAGTAAATACCTGGTTAATTTGTTGCGATTCCGGATTTGTTGAAGTCCCAAATACTGGAACAATATAATCTTTCCATAAGAAAATAATTCCAATAGCTTGCACAAGTGCTAGTAGTATCGCTAGATATCTAGTATATTGCGTTATCTTTTTCCTACCTTCTTCGCCTTCTTTTGCAAGCCTGCCAAGCTTTGGTATAACTAGAGTCAATAATTCCATAATTATATAAGAGTTTATAAATGGAACGATTCCCAGTGCAAAAACAGTACCATTTGAGAACGCAGATCCAGTTATTGCAGATAACAACATGAAGAAATCATCCGTGATGACCTTGTTCATCATTTGTCCTATATCGAGACCTGGTATTGGTACAAAGCAACCAATTCTATACATAAGAACAAATCCTAATGTAATTAGAATTCTTTTTCTTATATCGGCATCTTTAAAAGCATTAACGATAGTTCTAAACATTAGAGCACCTCTATTTTTCCACCTGCTTTTTCGATTTTTTCAATAGCTGTTTTTGAAAATTTAGCAGCCTTCACAGTTAAAGACTTAGTTAATTCGCCTTCTCCTAAAACCTTTAACCCATCTTTTTCAATTTTTCCAATAATTCTACTATTTAATAGCAAATCCGCATCGACAACAGTTCCAGCGTCAAACACGTCAAGAGAACCCACATTTACTATACTAAATTCAGACTTAAACATGTTTTTAAATCCGCGTTTTGGTAATCTTCTAACTAAAGGCATTTGTCCGCCCTCAAAACCAGGCCTAACACCACCACCACTTCTTGCCCACTGTCCTTTGTGTCCCTTTGTACTAGTTTTACCGTGGCCTGAACCAATTCCTCTTCCTATTCTTTTAGATTGTTTAACAGAACCATCTGCTGGTTTAATTGTATGTAGTTTCATCTTTTTCTCCTATTGTTTTAATTCTTCAACTTCCACAAGATGCTGTACTCTAAAAACCATCCCTCTAATCACAGGATTGTCTTCATGAATCTTGAACTGTCCTATTTTACGAAGTCCAAGAGCTGCTACTGTATCTATTTGGTTTTTTAAACACCCTATAGTGCTTTTCTTCAAAGTAATTTTCAGTTGAGCCATTTTGAACCTCCTATCCTAATATCTCTTCTACTGTCTTGCCTCTAATTGCGGCAACTTGTTCTGCTGTCCGTAAACTTTTCAATCCTTCTATAGCAGCTTTTACACAGTTAATCGGATTTGTTGTACCAATAGCTTTAGTTCTGATGTCCGCAATACCACATGCTTCGAGAACCGCACGCACAGCGCCACCCGCTATAACACCGGTTCCTTCTTCGGCAGGTATCATCAATACTTTTCCACGACCATAGACTCCTGTTACCTCGTGTGGTATCGTGGTATCTTTCATCGCTATTGTAACCATATTTTCTTTCGCAGCCTTTTGAGCTTTCGCAATTGCTTCTGGAACTTCTTTTGCTTTACCAGTCGCACATCCCACTCTACCCTTTCCATCACCTACAACAACAAGTGCTGTAAATCTCATATTACGACCACCTTTTACAACTTTAGCGACTCTTTTCAAGTCAACAGTCTTCATGATTAACTCTTCTTTTGGTTCTCTATTGAATCTATCTCTATTTTCCCTTGCCATATCTATCTCCTACTAAAAAATCAATCCTGCTTTTCTTGCGCCTTCTGCAAATGCTGCTACTCTTCCGGTGTATATGTACCCACCACGATCGTAAACAACTTTAGTATATCCGGCGGCAACTGCCTTTTCACCTAATTTTTCCCCTACTATGCTTGCTTGCTCAGTTTTGGTCTTTCCATTTATTAATTTGGAAATTCCCTTATCTAATGAGCTTAGAGATAACAGCGTATTGCCTGCAACATCATCAATGAGTTGCCCATATATATGACTTGTAGACCTATATACATTGAGCCTTGGACACTCTACTGTTCCTTTAATATTTTTTCTGATTCTTAGATGAACTTTTTGTCTAGTTTTATTTTTATTTGGTTTATTAATCATTGCCTACTCTCCTACTTTACCTGCAGCTTTAATTTCTTTACGAAGTATTGTTTCATCCTTATAACGAATTCCATATCCATGGTATGGCTCAGGCATTCTTTTAGATTTAATATCAGCGGCACATTGTCCAACTCTTTCCTTATCGCAACCTTGAACCACAATTTCTGTAGGTCCAGCTACGCTAATAGTAATTCCTTCCGGAGTTTCAAAATGAACAGGCTTGCTATAGCCTATATAAAGAACCAAAGTTGTTCCTTTCATTTCTACTTTATAACCAACGCCGTTAACAATAAGGCGTTTTTCGAAACCGTCGGTTACACCTTTCACCATGTTGGCGATTAACGACCTATATAATCCATGCATGGCATTTTGCTTTTTACTGCTTTCCGTATTTTCCAACCTAACAATGCCATTTTCATTGATTATCTTAATTTTACTCTCATTAGAAATTGTTTGGGTAAGAGTTCCTTTAGGCCCAGATACGGTTACTAAATTCTTCTCATATTTAAATGTAACATTTTTACCTAAATCAATCGGTTTTACCCCTATTCTTGACATTTTTTACCTCCTACCACACATATGCGAGAACTTCGCCACCAGCTCCAACCTTTCGAGCATTTTTGTCAGTCATAACTCCATTGGAGGTTGATATAATCGCAATACCCATTCCACCTAAAACTTTAGGTAATGAAGTTGCTTTTGCGTACACTCTTAGACTTGGCTTACTAATTCTTTTCAAGCCTCTAATTGCTTTCTCTTTGTTGACATATTTTAAGCCTATAACTAGTGTGTCTTGCACTTTTCCTTCTTTTTTAATAACTTTTACATAGTCTAAATATCCTTCTTCGACCATAATTTCGGCAATAGACACTTTAATTTTACTTGACGGCATTTCTACAAACGCACTTCTATTTGCCAAACCATTTCTGATTCTTGTTAGCATATCCGCTATTGGATCTGTCATTGTCATGTTAATTACCTCCTACCAGCTTGCTTTGCGTACACCCGGGATTTGCCCTTTGTGTGCTAGTTCTCTAAAACAGACTCTACATACTCCGTATTTGCGAAGAACTGCGTGGGGTCTTCCACATATAGAACATCTAGTGTATTCTCTTGTAGAGAATTTTTGCTTTCTTTTCTGTTTATTTATCATAGCTTTTTTTGCCATATTTCCCTCCTATCTTGAGAACGGCATTCCGAGTAAGTCTAGAAGTTCTCTAGCCTCATTATCCGTACTTGACGAGGTAACGATTGTTACATCAAACCCTCTAATTTTATCTATATCATCATATGAAATCTCTGGGAATATTAATTGCTCTTTAACTCCCATTGAGTAGTTTCCCCTTCCATCAAACGATTTCTTTGAGACACCCTTAAAGTCACGAACTCTTGGCAATGCTATTGATATTAATTTATCAAAGAAATCCCACATATGTTCATTTCTTAAAGTAACCATTGTACCTATAACTTGTCCTTCTCTAACTTTAAAGTTAGCAACTGATTTTTTTGCTTTTGTATAAACAGCTTTTTGCCCTGCAATCGTTTCCAATTCTTTTACTGCCTTTTGCATCTCTTTTGCATCTTTAGGGTCTTTAACATCGCCTAAACGCATATTTAATACTATTTTCTCTAGCTTTGGAACTTGCATCGGTGAAGTATAGTTGAACTTTTTCATCATTTGAGGAATAACTTCCTCTTTATACTTTATAGCAAGCCTTCTTACTTCTCTTTGGGCAGGAGTTTCTTTAACAACTTGTTTTTTTGCAGCCATCTTGTGCCTCCTTATTCCTTACTCTCAACTTTTTGAGTTTCTGTCTTTGTTTTCTTCACAGCTGTATCAGTTGTCTTTTTTGGGGCTTTAGCCGTATCTGATTTAGTTGTGGTTGTCTTTTTTTCTACTGCTGGTTTTGCATCTGCCTTTTTTACAACAGCTGTTTTAGCTTTGGTTTCTTTTTTAGCATCTGCAACTTTAACTTGCTCCGTTAGTACATCTGTCTCGCTTGATTTTTTTACAACTTCAGCTTTAGGTTCTTCCGCCGCTACATCCGTTCTTTTAACTGCAGTTGTCTTCTTTCTAACTGTGGCTTTTGCAGCTGCTTTTGCTGTAGTCTTCTTGGTAACCAAAACAGCACCACATTTTTTACAAATCCTGACTTTGCTTCCGTCCACATCGGATATCCCTATTTTTGTGGTTTTTCCACATGCGCTACATACTGGTAAAACATTGCTTATATCCACACTTCCAGGTCTCTTAATTAACCCGCTTTTTTCATTTGGTCTGCGAGCTTTCACTGCCTTGGTATTCACAGTAGCTAATCCTTGCCCTTCAACATATACTCTGTTATTTGTCTTATCTACAGCGATAACTTGTGCTGTTTTACCTTTATCTTTTCCGGCAAGAATCATTACATAATCATCTTTGCGAATCTTAGTCTTATTCATATCTTCCTCCTATAACACCTCAGGAGCTAGGGATATTATTTTCATATATCCCCTTTCTCTTAGTTCTCTTGCTATTGGCCCAAAAATACGCGTTCCTTTAGGTTGCTTTTGTACTGGATTATCAATTATAACAGCTGCGTTATCATCAAATTTTATTACAGTTCCATCTTTGCGTTGTATTTCTTTGCGTGTCCTTACAATAACAGCTTTTATGACATCGCCCTTCTTTACGACTCCACCTGGCGTGGCAGATTTCACTGATGCAACAATGACATCACCTATTCCAGCACTTCTAACATACGCGCCACCTAGGCACCTAATACACATAATTTCTTTTGCCCCACTGTTGTCGGCTACTTTTAATCTTGATTGAGGTTGTATCATTTCCGCGACTCCTTATTTTGCTTTATCAATAATTCTAACAAGACGCCAATGTTTATTCTTTGAAATTGGTCTAGTTTCCATAACTTCTACTGTATCTCCAACATTGCACTCATTATTCTCATCGTGAACATATAATTTTTTAGATCTGGTGATATATTTCTTTATAATTGGATGTTTTGCCTTTCCGCTAATCATTACAACTATAGTTTTGTCCATAGCGTCACTAACAACCACACCAACTCTAGTTTTTCTCAAATTTCTTTCTTCCATTTTTATTTCCTCCAATGTAACCATTACGCCTTAGCTTTTGTTGTTCTCTTTTTCGTTGTCTTAGTCTCTTTTACAGGACCTTCCGAAATACCTAACTCTCTTTGGCGTATTATTGTGAGGGCTCTTGCAATATCTTTTTTACACTCGTTTATGCTCAGTGGATTAGATAGTTGAGAAACCGATTGCTTAAAACGCAATTCAAACAACTCTTTTTTCAGTTCTTTAACTTTTACTTCCAACTCTTCATTTGTCATTTCAAAAAAATTCTTAGCCTTCATTTACTTCACCACCTTGCACTTCCTCGCAGTCTGACTTCTTTACAAACTTACATTTTACAGGTAACTTGTAGGATGCAAGTCTTAATGCTTCTCTTGCAACATCTTCTGCGACTCCACCCATTTCAAACAGTACCCTGCCTGGTTTAACTGATGCAATCCAGTAATCTGGCGCCCCTTTTCCGCTACCCATACGCTGTTCAGCAGGCTTTCTGGTAACTGACATATGAGGGAATATGTTAATCCATACCTTTCCACCACGTCTAATGTATCTTGTCATCGCAATACGAGCGGCTTCTATTTGATTATTAGTAATTCTCCCTGGCTCAGTCGTTATTAAACCATATTCTCCGTAAGCAATTTTATTACCGACAGTTGCTTTTCCTTTAATTTTTAAAAGATGTTGCTTTCTTCTTTTTACTCTTTTAGGCATTAACATTAGTTATTACCTCCTTTTCTTCCTTTGCCAAAAATCTCACCCTTGTATATCCAAACTTTAACACCTAGTACACCATAGGTTGTATGAGCTTCTGCAAAACCATAATCTATATCTGCTCTGATTGTTTGTAGAGGAATCGACCCTTCGTGATAGCTTTCAGAACGAGCTATTTCGTTTCCATCTAAGCGACCACTAACCATTGCCTTAATACCTTTTGCGCCTGCCCTTAAAGTTCTTCCCATGTTACCTTTCAAAGCTCTACGATAAGGAGTCCTTCTCTCAAGAGCGGCCGCAATATTTTCTGCCACTAACTGAGCGTCTAAATCAGTATTTTTAATTTCGTGTATATTTACATTGAAATTACGATTGGGTCCAACAATTTTTCTTATAGCTTTATTTATATCATCAATACCTTTCTCTTTAGTATTACTGCCTTCAACAGCCACTGCCTGTTTGTTGTCTCCTGTTTGTGACTTTGCTGCATGTAGCTTTTTGCCAACTGCTACACCAACACGGCCACAATACACGTCTATTTTTATATTATCAGCAGCTCTTTCAATCTTAATTTCAGAAATAGCTGCATCGTAATAGTTTTTCTTTATGTATTCCCTTATATCATAATCTTCTTTTAAGTACTTGCCAAAATCTTTCTTGCCAGCATACCAAGTACTACCAAATGGATATATAACACCTACTCTTAAACCTGTTGGATTAATCTTTTGTCCCATTATGCTTCCTCCTATGCTTTGATTTCATCAAGTACTATTGATATATGACTTGTGCGCTTTAAGATTCTAGCAGCTCTTCCTTTCGCTCTTGCTCTGAATCTTTTTAGTGTTGGACCTTGCTCTACTACTGCCTTAGCTACATAAAGCGTTTCTTTATTCATGTTGAGATTATTTTCTGCATTTGCTGCGGCAGAATTTAAAACTTTCAACACTGGCTCAGATGATGCTTTATTCACGTTATTTAATATACCTACTGCCTCTTCATAATTTTTCCCTCTTATTAATGCTAGTAAAGCATCTACTTTATATGGGGAAATTCTAATGTATTTAGCTTTTGCATGAGGTCTCGAGTCCCTAGCTTCTTGTCTGGCTATAGCTTTTTCTCTCGTTCTGGTTGCCATCTATTTTCCTCCTACTTTTTCCCGGTCGTCTTAGAGCCTGCGTGTCCACGGAATGTCCTCGTTGGAGCAAACTCACCCAATTTTAATCCTACCATATCTTCAGTTACATAGACTGCAACATGTTTTTTTCCATCATGTACAGCAAATGTATGACCTACAAACTCTGGGAAAATTGTAGATGACCTAGCCCATGTTTTTATAGGTCTCTTTTCTCCTGAAGCATTCATTGCCTCAACTTTCTTCATTAAATGGTCCGCTACATACGGTCCTTTTTTTATAGATCTACTCATCTTGATCCTCCTAGTTGATGCGTTTAATAATCATTTTATTGGAACGTGCTTTTTTGTTCCTAGTCTTATAGCCAAGAGCTGGGACACCCCATGGAGTTACTGGAGAAGGCATGCCAATCGGACTCTTACCCTCTCCGCCACCGTGCGGGTGATCACATGGATTCATTACAACACCTCTAACTGTAGGTCTTACACCCATGTGTCTCTTACGTCCAGCTTTTCCAATATTAATATTCTCATAATCTAAGTTCCCAATTTGCCCTATTGTTGCGCGACATTGAATTGGAACATATCTCATTTCTCCACTAGGCAAACGAAGAGTTGCCTTGCCTCCCTCTTTTGCCATAAGTTGCGCTGATGCACCCGCAGAACGAGCTATTTGCCCTCCTCTTTTGGGTTGCAATTCTACATTATGAATCATTGTACCTACTGGGATATTGCTTAACGGTAAACAATTTCCAACTTTAATATCAACACCTTCCTCACCACTATAAATAGTATCGCCTACATTCAACCCAAGAGGAGCTAAAATATACCTCTTCTCCCCATCTGCATAATTCAATAATGCAATGTTTGCGGACCTATTGGGATCATATTCAATAGTTGCAACTTTTGCAGGTATGTTATCTTTTAATCTCTTAAAATCAATGATTCTATACTTTCTACGATTTCCTCCGCCATGGTGCCTAACTGTTATTCTGCCTTTTGAGTTACGTCCGCCAGTTTTACTTTTGCTGACTAATAAACTTTTCTCAGGCGTGTTAGTCGTTATATGAGAGTAGTCCATTACACTCATCCCACGACGCCCTGGTGTTGTTGGTTTATATCTCTTTATTGCCATCTGATACCCCCTATTATGCCAAGTTCTCTAGCATCTCAATGGGCTTACTGTCCAAGCTAAGAGTTACATAAGCCTTTTTAAAAGATGCGGTATAACCACTTGTTCTACCTCTTCTCTTTAGTTTTCCATCATAATTTACTGTATTAACCTTATCTACTTTCACAGCAAAGATTTCCTCAACAGCTTTTTTAATTTGCGTTTTTGTAGCTGTTTTTGCTACTTTAAACGTATAAACTTTATAAGCTATTCCAGCATTTGTCTTTTCCGATAAAATAGGTTTTAAAATAATATCGTATGCATTCATTACGCGTATACCTCCATTATGGCTTTCACGCCGTCTTTTGTAAGCACGCATTTTTCAGCACGAACCACATCATATACGTTAATTAGACTAACATCCATTAAAGTAATACCTTCTATGTTTCTTCCTGCTCTATAAACTGTTTCTGCACTATCTCCACAAGTTAAAACTAATGCAGTTTTATTTACACCAATGTTTTTTAACACTTCTGCAAACAATTTAGTTTTAGCTTCCGCGATATCCATATCTTTCAAAACAATTAAATTGCCGTCCCTTACTTTTTGACTAAGCGCACTGCATATTGCAGCTGCTTTCATTTTTGCATTGATCTTTTTGGAAAAATCTCTGGGCTTTGGCGCAAATGTGACGCCGCCATGTCTCCATAGCGGTGATCTGATACTACCATGACGGGCTCTACCCGTTCCCTTCTGTCTCCAAGGCTTAATGCCTCCTCCCCTTACTTCAGCTCTTGTCAAGGTGCATTTTGTACCCTGTCTCTTGTTCGCTAATTGGGCAACCACTACTTGATGGATTAGAGACTCATTATATGGTCTATCAAAAACATTGCCGTCTAACTCAATGTTTCCTGCTGCCTTTCCCTTTGTGTCTACTACATTGTACTTAATCATGACCATTCTCCTAAATTATTACTTAAACCATTTAGAACCCATATTGCTAACTTTCTTGGTTGATTTAATTGTGACAACAGACTTTTTAGGTCCAGGAATTCCACCTGCAATGAAAATTGCATTTTTGCTTTCATCGATTCTGACTATTTCCAAATTCTTTATGGTTACTTGTTCATTACCATACTGTCCTGGCATTTTTCTATTTTTAAAAACTCTAGATGGACTTGAGTTAGCAGATAGTGCGCCTAAACCACGATGATATCCCGAACCGTGTGCGGATGGACCTCTTGCAAACCCCCACCTTTTTATAGCTCCTGTGTAGCCTCTACCTTTCGTTCTTCCAGTAACGTCTACGCGATCTCCAACAGAAAAAATACTACATGAAATTTTATCGCCAGGTTTATAATTTTCGCTATTCTCAAATTTGAACTCTTTGATGAAACGAAGTGGCTCTGATTGAGCATTACGAAACTGACCAAGGTCGGGTTTGTTTACTCTACTTTCAAGAATAGGTTCATAACCTACTTTAACAGAAGTATAGCCATCTTTTTCTTTTGTCTTAACTTGCAGAACAGTACAAGGACCTGCCAAAACGACTGTGACAGGAATAACTGTTCCATCTTCTGTGAAAATCTGGCTCATACCTAGCTTCCTTCCAATGATTGCCTTCTTCATAATGAGCCCTCCTTATATTTTGATTTGTATATCAACACCACCTGGTAGATCCATTTTCATCAACTGTTGAACCGTTTTAGATGTTGTGTTGTAGATATCTATCACGCGCTTATGTGTGCGTAATTCAAATTGCTCTCGACTATCTTTGTGCATGTGCGGGGAACGCAAAATTGTAATAATTTCTTTTTGTGTTGGTAGCGGAATTGGACCAGATACACTTGCTCCAGTCCCTTCAGCTGCTTGAACTATTCTCTCGCAAGAAGCATCAATCAAATTGTGGTCATAGGCTTTCAATTTTATCCTAATTTTTTGACCTGCCATATAGATTCCTCCTAATTATTAATATACACCTGTCCGTGTGTGTCAATCTGCCTCTCATATAAAAGGCTTTTCAGCCTGACACCATTTGTTATAGATTTTTCACTTGTGCAAGAATTAACAACCAATCTGAATGCAATATTCTTTCAAACGCACACATTGCCATTAAAAAATAACAACTTGTACATAATACCAACATGCTTTAACCTTGTCAATTAGTTTTTTCAAATATTTTCAATTTTACTTCAGGAAATTAGCAAAGGAGCTTTTTACTCTACAAATCAAGATTCAAATCAACAAGTAACTATCTCTTCTCTTGCTCTACAATTAAAACAATGACATCTCTATATGTGATGTTTAATCAACTATGTTATTGTTTTTATAAAAACTGTAAACCTCTGATTTAAACTTATCAGCATCCATGATTATAGAGCGAGCGTGGACGGTATCCTCGAATGTTATTAGCGGAACATCTGGACGTGCTTTTTTAAATTTTAACGCATTTTCATAACCGACAATTTTATCTGCTTTGCTATGTATCATCAAAACCGGGCATTTAACCTTCAATATGGATTCACCAGCTTTACTTTCTGCTAGATCAAATTTATATACAATCTTGCAGAGCCATCGATAAGATGGCCAAATCATCTTGGCAACAGATTCTTTTTTCACATATTGTTTAGTCATCGTTTTAAGATCATAAAATCCGCAATATTCAATCAATGACTTTATTTTATCATTTTTAGCAGCTACCATTATTGCTGTTGCTGCACCCATGCTTTCCCCAAATATATGCATTTCATAGCCTGGATATTTTTCCACCAACATTTCCATCCATTGTAGAACGTCGTCATGTTCTAAAACTCCCAATGTAATGCAATTCCCTTCGCTATACCCACTATATCTATGATCTGGCATAAACACATTAAACCCGTAATCAAAGAACATCTCTAAATATTTCATCTGAGAAAGAGAACAGGAACTATGTCCATGTAATGAAATCATTATCTTTTTCGTTGGTTTGGGATTTGTATAAAATTTAGCAAATACATTATACCCATAATTAGATAGCATGTGCATTTCCTCAAACGGTATATCCAACCACTCTTTTTTAAATCCTTTTTCTTCTATTTCATAGTCCAACACATCTTCTACTGTCTTTCGTGATGGTTTGACAAGTTTCTTTACATAGTAAAATATGATTGCATAATAGACAAATACTAAAAACAACAAAATTGCTGGCAGCAAAATAAACAATTCGTATCTCATCACTTTGATCTCACTATTTCAACAAGTGCTTCAAGATTCTTTATATCAATATGATCCTTCCAAAAATCAAATATGCCCTCTTCTCTCATCCTTATCATTTCGCGTGACATTGAGGGTCTCGAAACATTCAAATATTCAGCCATTTCATTTCTGTTAATACCTAGCCTCACATTTAAAGTATCTTGTTCCACATATTTCTCGTATATTAATTTTGCGATTTTAACTCTCATACTTTTCTCTTTTAAGTACTCTGCATCTTTATGCATTGTATGAATTCGCCTAGCCATATATTGTAACGTATTTTCTAAAAGTTTTTGGTGAAAGGTGCAGTTTTTCTCACATTGTCTTACAATTGTTAAAATAGTAATATAAAGAATTGTGCATTCTTCTGCTGCAATAACTGAGTATTTAGCTTTCTTTTCGGGATTATAACCATCTATCTCGCCAAACATTTCGCCCTCTCCGAGAATCTCCACAACTTCCTTTCTACCATCTTCCCTTGTTATAAATTTAGCAGCACTGCCCTGTAAAACAATTCCTATCTCACTTACCTCATCGTCTTGTGCATATATTATACGGCCCCTTGAGCACTTTAATATCCTACCTTTTAGACAATCAAAGATACTATTAACCTCACTGTCTTCAAAATTACTGAATAGCTGGTTGTTTTTTATGAGTTTGATTATTTTCATATCTATACAAATCTCCCGTATTTTACAATTTCAAACCGTAGCCAAGGCTACAAATCATTTATATTATAATTTTTGTAACTGAATTTTGCAAGTACTAATTGATAATCCATCATTAACTGCGAAATGTACTTTGTAAAAGTCTACTCTTAACTTGTCGAACATTGTCTCATTGTAGACTATTCTCTAATTATACTACATCATACAAAATATTTAAATACCTTTAAATACATTATACATTGCAAGACTTTTATTTATTACTGTGTTATCATATATTTACCACCTTAATGAGGGGTTTCATGGACAATAATATACTTCAACAATTTGATGAAAGAATTAATGCTTGCTACAATTCACGTTTAATTTTAGTGGATAAACCCATCTCTGAATTGTTAAAAACACTTGTAAGCAGACAAGACTATTTCTCTATTCTAAGAGATGCGGCGAAAACCGCCTCTTTTTCTAATGAATTTCAAAAATCCTGTATTATGACTTCTGATGGCAAGCGGTTCGTCCTTCCTCCTTCAGATGCGAGAATCGTGTCATTAGTCACAGGTTTGCTATTTGAGTTTGATAAAGGGAACTTATCTATAGTAGACTTTGTTACTACATTTTTTCCGTCGGAACATACGCATGATTCTTACATCCAATTTTGTAGAAATATCCTAATACCCTTTTCCGAGAGTTTCACCCGCCTAATTACAGGCGAAAAAGTTCCTATAGATTTCAATCTTACAATAGATACAAATCAAACCAAACCGCTTGTTGATAAAGTTCGTGAAGATTGTGATTATTGGATAAGAATAATGATAGATTCTGTTATTGGTGATAATAGCATTAGCGAAACTCTAAGAAAGGATTCTTTAAAGATGCTTAATGGCTTTTTGCATATCTTAGAAATAAACGACCCCATTGTAACAAATATAGCGTGGATTGGCTTAAGTTACACTCTAACCAATGTAAATAAAATATATCGTGAATTACGCGAGTTAGAACTTTTACTCAAAACATATGGAGCGATTGATAAATGATTTTTGAAAGTTTTAAAAGTGTAGCGCTGCTGCTTCTTATGGCGATTCCAGGTTTTATTATTGCAAAAACCCATTTGGTTGTAAAAGAACAAGCAGTCACATTTTTATCTGTTTTCTTACTATATGTTTGCCAGCCTTTTGTTACGTTTAATGCGTTTTTAAAACAAGATTTCGATTTAAATGTTTTGTTTAATATGCTAAAAATTTTTTTGTTTATAGCTTTTTTTATTATAATCATGGCTCTAATAGGCAAATTGCTAACCAAATTCATATTTAAAAAAGCAACTATTGAGGATAAAAGGAGCATTAGTTATGCTGGATCGTTTGGTAATATGGGATATATGGCCATTCCCTTCTTGCAACTTTTATTCCCGGGCAACTACTTAGTCATATTATATGCAGCATCAGCAATCACAGCATTCAATTTAGTATCATGGTCTTTTGGTATATACCTTCTTTCAGGCGATAAACGAAACATGAATATTAAAAAGGCTATTTTTAATCCAGCAACCATCTCATTGCTTGCTACACTACCCTTCTATATCCTCAATATAAACTTTGTTAAATACCCATTACCAGGCCTTCAAAACCTAATTAATTTATTTGCGACCATGATGGGTCCTCTTGCAATGATTTTAGTGGGGTTAGAAATGTCAGACATTTCATTAAAAGAGCTTGTATCTGATCCAAAAGTATATTTTTCTTCCTTCATTAAGCTTTGTATTTCTCCAGTTCTTGCCTTTGCCTTAATTTCTATTTTATCTTATTTTTTAGATTTTACCCAAATAACTGTTAATATAATCACCGCGGCTGCGGTTCCTTCTGCGAATAACTTACTAATGTTTTCGAACAAACTAGGCAGATCGGCTAAAACCCCCACAAAGATGGTCGTAATATCAACTATATTATCTATTCTAACGATACCAATAGCATTAAATGTATTTACATAAATTTCCAATTATTATTACATTTGAGTAATACAATCATGTACGCAATATAATGCTTTAATCAGTTGTGTTTTTCAGGTTATTTAATTATACTAATTACGTTAACAAATTACATATACCATCTGGAGGCAATCGAATGAAAATAACTAAAGACACACCACTATTAGAAGCATTGCAGTCTGGGAATACTCAAGCTATGGCACAGGTATTACGCGGATATGGGATGCATTGTTTAGGATGCGCTCTTGCAAGGCAAGAAACTGTTGGACAAGCAGCTATGTCGCATGGAATCGATATAGACACTATGGTCAAATCTTTGAATGAAGCTGCAGTAAGTAAAAATTAACTTTCCAAAATAATTAGTGTATAAAAGCGATGGAGCATGGTGTAATGGCAACACAAAGGACTCTGACCCCTTTGATGTAAGTTCGATTCTTACTGCTCCTGCCAATAACGAGGGTTTGGCTATAAAACCCTCGTTGTTTTAAAAAAGTTCTATTCAATGAAACAGTCACTTAAAAATAAAACTCTATATAAAATTGCAGGCTCTATGCGGCGCGCCGTACAAGACTTCGACATGATTAAGAATGATGAACATGTTGCAGTAGCAGTTTCAGGCGGTAAAGATAGCATAGCTTTGTTAGTAGGATTGTCAAACTTGCAAAAATATAGCCCTATTAAATTCCGTCTTTCTGCAATAACCGTAGACCTAGGATTCCCAAGCAATGACTTAACACGATTTGCCATCATCGAAAAACTTTGTGCAGATTTATCAATACCATTTTACCTTGTTAGAACAAATATATATGATGTTGTTTTTAATATCCGACAAGAATCTAATCCATGCAGTTTATGTGCCAATATGAGACGAGGAGCTCTTAATGCTGAATGCGTAAAGATAGGCGCAACTAAACTCGCCCTTGGACACCATAAAGATGATTTTGTAGACACCTTCGTGATGTCACTTTTTCAAGAAAATAGATTGTATACATTCCAACCAGTTTCTTATATGGATCGTATGCAAATTACTTTAATACGACCTATGATCTATGTAGATGAATCCCTTATAAAAACATTAATCGAAGATCTCAAACTCCCTACTATCACCAATCCTTGCGCTTTAGATAAGACTAGTATGCGCCAAAAAACCCGAGATGCACTTACAACCATTTCAAACGATTTCCCAGACATGAGAGATAGTATCTTTTCAGCAATAACTCACCCCGATAGGTTAAGTATCATAGAACCAAAAAAAGATAACTAAATTTTCAACTAATCTTTTTAAATCACCAAAAATAAAACTTCTAAGTTTGTTTGTCTTCTAAAATTATGAATACTAATCTATTTTTGTTGTCTAACGCAATTGTTTGATAGATAATATACTAATGAAAAACAATAAAAATCTTAAAACTTATTTTTATAACTTGATTCAACTAGCTTGGACCTTCTTTAAAATCGGAGCCATAACTTTTGGTGGCGGTTATGCGATGATTTCCGTCATGGAACGCAATGTTGCAGAAAAAAAGAAATGGATTACTCACGAAGAAATGTTAAATATAGTAGCAATCGCAGAATCTACTCCGGGAGCAATAGCTTTGAACGCATCAACGTTTATAGGAGCTAAAATTGCAGGTTTTTTGGGCGCTTTAGTTGCATCCCTTGCATCAATGTTACCATCAGTACTTATTATCGTCGGGATATCTTTACTCTATAATTATTTTGCTGACAGCCAATATCTTTATTGGGCAGGATTAGGCATGCGTGGAGCTGTAGCAGCGCTAATATTAAATGCTGTTTTGAACTTAGGTAAATTTCTGAAAACAGAACGGAGGCCTGCTATCTGGGCTATCCTTATCCTATCTATGACCCTATCCCTCCTGGCTAGTTTTGAAATAATTCATTTTGATAACATTTTCATAATATTAGGAACAATGGTTATCGGATTTATATACACCACTATTGACATAGCGGTCAAAAAGAAAAAAGATTCAAATAAAGCTATAGATCCAATAGGCAACAACGAAGATAACACCGCTAACCGCCCAGCGAACGTGTTAACTGACCAAGAATTAGAGAGAAATTGTAATATATTATCTCACGAGAAAAATTGGGCATCTTCCGTTGAACAAGACATTAATGTAGAAAACTTACAAAATAAAAACCCTGAAAATGACCAATCGTTTAATAGTAAAAATGGGGGTAACAAATGAATATATATCTTGATTTGTTTCTGTCATTCATGAAAATATCATTTTTTACCATCGGTGGCGGATATGCCATGATTCCACTCATTCAATCAACTGTCACAGAAAAAGGTTGGATGACACAAGACATGCTAATTAATTTTATTGGCATTGCAGAAAGTACTCCTGGGCCTTTTTCAGTAAATATAAGCACATTTGTAGGATATAACATGGGAGGAGCTCTTGGTGTTTTTTGTGCTTCCATGGGAATTTTAATCCCCCCATTTATCATAATACTTTTTATCTATTATGTCGGGAAAAAATTTGCTACAAACCCATATGTTTTGGGGGTTATGTCATTTTTAAGAGCGTCGGCAATTGCATTAATCTTCACTGCTTTTATATCTATTGCCTACTCAACTATAATTATTTCGAATGAGCTTACGGGCAAGCCTAGTTTTAACTGGCTTGGTCTTATAATCATGGTTTTATCCTTTTTAGGAATGCGTTTCTTCAAAAAAATTCACCCTGTTTTTTACATTCTTATATCGGCAGCGATAGGTATTGTGTTTTACGGGTTCGTCCTTTAACGCACAACCTAAATACTTATTAAAACCGTAACTAAACTTCTTTTTTCGCGGACATTTCAGTGCCCTTATCATTATTGTTTGATAAAGATTCCATTTCATCTATACTTTCGCGAAAAGTTTCATCATATGGAATAGTTTTTACTTCTTCTATATCCTTATCTTGAAAAAAGAATCCAATTGGTGTCACTAGCATAGATAAAATCATGCAAATTACTCCTATAACTGGCGCTCTCTTAACTCCTAAAGAAATTAATTCACTAAATTTCTGTCCTCCCCCTATAGCTCCAAATACAAATATTAAAACTATTGTTATCACCAGGGTTGTAATCATTGATATATATGCACCCACTTTGGAAGCTTTTTTTGTATATAATCCATAAATATATGGACCAATAAAACATCCTGATATGGTTCCCCATGATAGCGACATAAGAGTAACTATTGCCTCCACTCTCAAGATGGCTAAAACCGCGGAGAGCATTACAAACACAACACTCAAAATGCTTACCAAGTTCCTCACACTCTTATCTGAAGCATCTTTTTTTATAACGCCTTTATACATATCTACACCCACAGAAGATGCAGAAACCAATG
>JGI24710J26742_10000271_pt1 | contig 48546 bp, 47 predicted proteins | sample BioPla2DNA2_FD_26742 | JGI IMG/M metagenome (IMG submission 26742)
TATAATAAGAACAAGCAACAAAATAATATCGGAGGTTTATCATGATTATCGCATTAGCCAGTGACCATGGGGGATTTGATCTTAAAGAAAGCATTAAACTTTATCTTCAGGAAAACAACATTGAGGTCAATGATTACGGCACCTACTCTAAAGACTCGGTCGACTACACCGATATGGTTATAAAACCATGTGAGGATATCAGAGAGGGCAAAGCTACCCTTGGAATCTTTTGCTGTGGAACGGGAATAGGAATTTCAATGGCTGCAAACAAACAAAAAGGCATACGGGCGGCATGTTGCAGCGATTATTACAGCGCAAAATATACCAGACTTCACAACGACGCAAATGTGCTCTGTTTGGGCGGGCGTGTTCTGGGAGCGGGGCTTGCGGAGGAATTGGTTGAAGTTTTTATATCTACCGAATTTGTAGGCGGCAGGCATAAAACAAGGGTTGATAAACTCAATGCCATGGATGACTGATAAAACATCATATAAAAAGGGGTTTGACGTTTTATGTCAAACCCCTTTTTCATTTCCTTAAAGGACTTTTACAACTCTGCAGGGATTTCCCACAGCTACAACCCCTGCGGGAATGTCTGAAATAACGACACTGCCGGCGCCTATGGTAGAACCTTCTCCGACAGTAACTCCCCCGAGAAAGGTCACATTTCCACCTATCCAAACATCATCATTTATTGTAATGGGTTTAGCTGTTATATCGCCTTTGTTTCTCTTAATCGGGTCAAGGTCGTGGTCGGAGGTGAAAAAGCAAACTCTCGGTCCCATCATAACCCTGTTTCCGATTATGACCGGAGCGCAATCTAAAAATATACTGTCCTGATTTATAAATACATCATCTCCAAATTCTACAAACATACCGAATTCCATGGAGAACGGAGGAATTATATTAACCCTTTCACCAACCCTTTTCACAAGTCTTTTTAAGGACTCTCTTGCCTCTTCATTATTTCCCTCTTTGAACAGGCTCGCGTAAATGGATATTATTTTATTTGCATAAGTCCTTCGTTTTCCCAAACGAATATCAAAATCATCATAGACATTCCCTGAAGCCATCTGCATCATAAATTCTTTATCTACGGCAACAATCTCGGGATAAATCAATGCTTCCGCCATAATCGGGCCCTCCTCAATCATAATTTCTAATACAGGCTATCACTTTTCCGAGGACCATCACTTCATCGGAATATATTGAAGGAAAATCTCTGTTTTCCGCTTTTAGCACGATTTTTCCGTTTTCTCTATACAGTCTCTTGACTGTTGCTTCTTCTCCCAAAAGCGCCACTACGATATCGCCGTTATCGGAAGTTCTGGCACTCCTTGCAACAATGATATCGCCCTCGATAATACCTGCGTCTTTCATGCTGTCTCCTTTAACACGCAATGCAAACAGACCGTCTTTGTCGCCTTTTACATCGCAGGACACATACGCCTCGATATTTTCCTGAGCCAATATCGGGACTCCGGCGACAACGGTCCCGAGCAAAGGTACTTTTGCCGTTTCCAAACTGTTCACTATGGAGATATTCCTCCTCGTCCCCTTTTCTATTCTAATAAGACCGTCTTCTTCGAGGGAATGTAGAATTCCGTGTACTGTAGATGTTGATTTAATCGAAAGCGCCTTACATATTTCTCTCACACTCGGAGGTACTCCACCGCTATTTTCAACCAGAAACCTGAAAACCTGCTGTTTTTTATCCATAGCCTCTCCCTCAGTGAATGTATGTTCTATATTTTAGCACATGCATATATGCTGTTCAATAATGCAATGCTAAAATACCAAAAGAACCGCAACAAACGTCGCGGTTCTTTCTTCAGGTACAGTTATGAAAGGAGCTATATCGCACTAAGCTTTTAGCTTGATGCAAAATTATTTTACCAAACAACATTATAAAATATGTTAACAGCTTATGAATAAATTGTTAACTTTAGTTCAAATGTTCGGGAATAATCGCTACGGAATCTTTTATATGTTTCTCTATCATCTCCGGATGTTCTTCGGTATCCGTAAAGAGCATTCTGGCAAACAACATTTTCCCGTCAAGCAACATGTGAAATCCGTCATAAAAACTGTCGGGTGCGGATGTAAATTCACTTCTGATTTCCATATCATAAACCGTCGCTCTGTCAATGAAGAACTGTTTAAACTCCGCCAGTTCATCAAAGAGATCCAAGGGGATTATCACCCTTTCAAATATAACTTCGTGCACCGGAGGAAATACGAAGATAAGGTCGATATCCTTTTCCTCGCAGTAATCGATTATCTCCTCTAATGCGGCATATGTTTCGGGTTGTATGTTAAAACCCGACATCGCCGGATAGATATCGTTGCTGGCATAGTTTTCCATATTGAGCCGCCATTTTTCACCCATTTCCTGAGGGGGCAAAACTTCAACCAATCTTGAAGGGTCTTCGTTTAGAACTATCTTATCCTCGCGCCCGATTGCAGTATAAACGGCATTCATTATCGAATTTTTTGCATTTGACATTGCCTGCAGCCAATAATTCATTCCGGTGGCATATTTGACTACGGAAAGGGCATCGGCTTTTGATCTTTCAACCCAGGGAACTTTGTCTTCTCCCGTTTGAGTTCCGCTGGAAGTATAAAAATTGACCCCGAATACCACCTTTTCCAGTTCGCAATACTCTGTTGCCCACCAAAACATATCTATGCTCTCTCCAAGCTGCGCCCCGCCAAAAGCCAGCTTACCGTAATCCTCACCGCTTACTTCCCGGATATAATCGGCATTCAAATTTGCCATCCTTGAATCGCCAAGAATTATTTTAGAAGGCTTTTTATTCATTGCATACCGCATGTTTGAGAGCGGATTGCACAGATAATGTGAATTTCCCTTCAACCCGAAATAGTCATATGTTTCAAATACAAAAAACAAAAGAAACATAATCGCAAAGGGTATAAGAAATAATAAGGTTTTGGTTATCAGTTTTTTCATAAATAATTAAAATCCTTGATAAATCGGTGCAGACTCGGAAGAACCTGTAATCATAATGAAAAAGAATATGGTAATTCCCATAAGCAGGTATAATCCCCACCTACAGCGTTTCTTTACGCTTGAAATCGGATTGTAGTCGGTATTCCCCGCTTCGCCGGATAAGTATGTCTTGCGCTCAAGGTAGAAAACCACAATTGACGCTAGGACGAGACCTCCCCAGAATATCATCATATAAAGATTTGAGACGGATATCTTGTTGCTGGACAGATCCAATAATTGGTTTTTTAAAACATCCATCCTTATACTTCTGAAACAGTTTTTTATAAAATAAACAAAATCTCCAATGTCTTTAGTACTTACAAAAAGAAGGGTAATGTAGAAAAAGGCAAGCGTGTAAATATTCTTCAGCGCTTTTATAATTTTTTCTTTCACTCCGAACGGTGCAGGTTGAAGATTTTTCTTCGTAAGATTATCCTCAAGAATAACCATCAAACTTTGACTCACACCCCACAGCGCATAGTTCCACGAAGGCGCATGCCACAGCCCGCATACAAAATAAACAACCATGGAATTAAAATATTTCCTGATTTTTCCCTTTCGATTCCCTCCGAGAGGTATGTATATGTAGTCCCTAAGCCAGCTTGAAAGCGATATATGCCATCTTCTCCAAAATTCATTGACCGATATAGCAAAATATGGGGCGTTGAAGTTTTCCATCATCTCAATTCCCAAAATTTTTGCCGTTCCTATCGCAATATCCGAATAACCGGAAAAATCGGCAAACATTCTGATAACATATAATCCCTGAGAAATTATCAGAATCGGTCCGTAGTATCCGTTTTCCGAAAATCCGAGATTTGAAAAGACAATGTCGGTGATAATACCGATTCCGTCACCCAAAACTATTTTTTTAAACGTTCCGACGAGAATCCTCTGCATCCCCTCTACAACTCTTCCGTAATCGAAGGTATGCCGCACAAGAAACTGAGGCAGCATCTTTTTTGCCCTGTTTATCGGTCCGGCAAGTATCTGCGGGAAAAAACTCACATATACCGCAAAAATGAAGAAGCCGTTAAATCCTTTTTGACTTTCGATTTCACCGCGATAGATGTCAACAAGGTATCCTATTATCATTAGCGTGTAGTAGCTGATTCCCAAAGGGGCAGCCCAGCTCAATTTGACAAATCTCATTCCCAACGCTTCAACCAACGGTCTGATGGTTTCGCCAAAAAAATTATAATATTTAAAAATAACCAGAATCAGCAGGTTTGTTACTATTGAAGCGGCAATCAGAAACTTCTTCGTCTTTTGCTTTTCTGTCTTCTCGAGCAAAATAGCTGCGTAAAAGTTCAAGACTATCGTTGCGACAAGCACTATAAGATAGGAAGGTGTGGAAAATGCGTAAAACACAAAGCTCGACAGCAGTAAAAACGGGTTTTGAAACCTTTGGGGCAGGTTTAAATATATTGTGGAAGTTGCCAATAAAAAGACTACAAACGTAATTGAAATCAAAGCCATATAAACAGTTCCCGGGTTATTGCATTTAATTATTCACATTAATCATTAATATATTATAGACGATTGGTACATTCAGTCCGTCTGTCGATAGATTATATCATCAGCACATTTTGCCCGCAACAACACATCATAAATATTCGTTGTCGTTACACCACATATGGAAAACGGGGGAACACTCTATTCGACACATTAATCGCCTCTTTGCGATACGCCAATAAGCATAAAGCAGGGCAAACACAACCATCAATAATGTCCCGGAACCAGCTCCGCTTCAAAATGTTTCACTGTGTTTAGATAAATTATCATTTATTTTTTTCAAATAAAAAATCGGGACAACCCAAGTTGTCCCGATTTGCAGTTATGCTGTTTATTATTCGGCTTTCTTTGCGAGTTCCGCGTACTTTTCTTTTGCGTTTTTGCTCGCTATTTCGAAAAGTTCTTTCGCCTTTTCCGGGAATTTTCGAACAAGTGAAGTATATCTCACCTCGTTTTTAATGAAATCTTCATAGCTCTGACTCGGTTCTTTGCTGTCGAGCTGGAAGGGGTTTAGACCCTCGTCAGCTCTTCTCGGGTCATACCTGAAGTTGTGCCAATATCCCGATGCTACAGCTTTTTTAATGGTTTCTTGAGCATTTACCAATCCGCCCTTGATACCGTGATTTATGCATGGGGCATAGGCGATTATCAGAGACGGTCCGTTATAGCTTTCGGCTTCTCTCAAAGCTTTAATGGTTTGATTGTAGTCGGCACCCATTCCTATCTGCGCAACATACACATATCCGTAAGTCATTGCAATGGCTGCCAGATCCTTCTTCTTTATCTCCTTACCGGCAGCGGCAAATTGGGCAACGGCGCCTATCTGCGTGGCTTTACTCGATTGTCCGCCGGTGTTCGAATATACTTCGGTATCAAATACCATGATATTGATATCTTCTCCGGATGCGATGACATGGTCAAGTCCGCCAAATCCGATATCATACGCCCAGCCGTCACCACCGAACGCCCAGACGGATTTTTTAGACAGATAGTCGCGGAGTTTTAAAATTTCACGGGCTCTTTCGCAAGCTTCGCATTTGCAGACACGGCCGTTTTCCATCCATTCTTTCTCCCATTCCGTCCCTGTCAAATCGACGTCAAGACCGTCTTCGAGAGCTGCAATATATGCCTTTGTCGCTTTGCCGTTCTCATCGGAATTGTCAAAACTCTCGAGCCACGCACCTGCAGCATCGGCTAACGGAGCATAACAGTAATCCAGCTTCAACAATTCTTCAGTTTTGATTTTAAGTCTGTCTCTCAGCTTCTTCTGTGCCAGATGAATTCCCAATCCGAATTCCGCATTATCCTCAAAGAGGGAATTTGCCCAAGCAGGCCCCTTACCTTCGCTGTTGACGGTATAGGGGGTGCTCGGCGCGCTTCCTCCCCAAATGGACGAGCAGCCCGTCGCATTGGCAATATACATTCTGTCGCCGAACAACTGAGTGATCAGTTTCGCATAGGGTGTTTCGCCACAGCCGCCGCAGGCACCGGAAAACTCAAGCAGAGGCTTTTTGAACTGGCTTCCCTTGACGGTGCTCTCCGCAAACTTCGCCAGCACTTCGGGTTTAGTGTCAATCGTCTGTGAATATTCAAAGAATTCGCACTTATCTCTTTGAGTATCTATCGGCTTCATGATGAGCGCCTTTTCACCGCGTCTGCCCGGACATACGTTTGCGCAGCTTCCGCATCCGGTACAGTCAAGTACGGAAACGGTCATCGAGAATTTCAAGCCGGGCATTCCTACCATGTCAACTGCTATTGTTCCTTCAGGCGCTTTCTCAAGTTCTTCCTCAGTCAGCACCACAGGTCTTATGACCGCATGGGGGCAGACATATGAACAGAAGTTGCACTGAATGCAGTTCTCCGGTTGCCATTCAGGTACATTGACCGCTATTCCGCGTTTTTCGTATGCAGCAGATCCCTGGGGCATATGTCCGTCCTCTGCTCCGACAAAAGCGGATACCGGTAGTTTATTTCCTTGCTGACGTCCAACGGGATCAAGAATTTTTTCGACAAATTCCACCAGTTCAGGTCTGTCGCCTGTGTATTCTGCGCTATACTCTTCGCCGACCGCATTTTTCCAGCTCTCCGGAACATCAATTTTCACATATGCATCCGAACCGCTGTCTATGGCATTATAGTTCATCTGGACAACTTCATCGCCTTTGCTGCCATATGACCTAAGCGCCGCCTCCTTCATGCGCTTTATCGCATCCTCCCTATCAATTATATTGGCAAGGCTGAAGAATGCGGACTGGAGAACAGTATTATACCTTCCTCTGAGGCCGAGCTTTTTATCAATTTCGAATGCATTAATTGTATAAAGATTAATATTATTTTCGGCAATAAACTTCTTGTCTTTCGCCGGCAGATGCTCATCGAGTTCTTCCGGTTTCCACTGACAGTTTATCAGGAATGTGCCGCCCGGCTTCAAATCTTCGACTATGTCGAATTTACCGATATATGCCGGGTTATGGCATGCAACAAAGTCCGCCTGATTTATCAGGTATGTGGACTTTATCGGAGATTTTCCGAAACGAAGATGTGAAACGGTGACGCCGCCGGATTTTTTCGAGTCATAGTCAAAATATGCCTGGACATATAAATCCGTATTGTCTCCGATTATCTTGATTGAGTTTTTGTTAGCTCCGACCGTACCGTCTGAACCAAGTCCCCAGAACTTGCAGCTTGTAGTTCCTTTCGGGGTGGTGTCAATGACTTCTTTCGATTCGAGAGAAAGGTAAGTCACATCATCAGTGATGCCTATGGTGAATTTCGGCTTTCCGTCGTCCGAAGCCGCATTTTTATAGACAGCGACTATTTGTGCCGGTGTTGTGTCTTTTGAGCCAAGTCCATATCTTCCCGATGTCACCCTTGCACCCTCAAACTTTGTTCCCCTCAACGCATCTATAACATCGAGACAGAGAGGTTCACACGGAGCGCCGGGTTCTTTTGTTCTATCAAGAACAGCTATATTTTTTACCGTGTCGGGGAGGGCTTCAATTAATTTTTCGGATACAAACGGACGATAAAGTCTTACCTTTACCAACCCGACTTTTTCTCCCGATGCGTTTAGATAGTCGAGCGTTTCTTCAATAGTGTCGCATACCGAACCCATTGCAATTATAACTGTTTCCGCGTCGGGTGCGCCTATATAGTTGAACAATTTGTAGTCGGTGCCGATTTTTTCATTGACTTTTTCCATATAGCTTTCAACTATTGCGGGAAGTTCGTCATAGAATTTATTGCCCGCCTCTCTTGCCTGGAAGAAAATATCGGGATTCTGCGCCGTACCTTTCAGAACAGGTCTTTCCGGTGTCAAAGCTCTGGCTCTGAAATTATCTATCGCATCCCAATCCACCATTTCCGCCAGATCCTCATAATCCCATACGGCGATTTTTTGAAGTTCGTGAGATGTCCTGAATCCGTCGAAGAAGTTCAGGAAAGGCACACAACCCTTTATCGTCGCAAGATGAGAAACCGCACTCAAGTCCATGACTTCCTGGACATTTCCGGACGCCATCATGGCAAAACCGGTTTGTCTGCAGGCCATTACGTCGGAATGATCTCCGAATATGGAAAGGGCGTGTGAAGCTACTGCACGTGCCGAAACATTTATCACGCAGGGTAAAAATTCACCGGCAATTTTGTACATGTTGGGAATCATAAGCAACAATCCCTGGGATGCAGTATATGTGGTTGTCAAAGCACCCGCGGCCAGTGAGCCGTGCACTGCTCCCGCCGCACCTGCTTCGGATTGCATCTCAACCACCTTTACGGTATCTCCAAATATATTTTTGAGACCGTTTGCCGACCACTCATCCACCACTTCCGCCATTACGGATGATGGGGTAATCGGGTAGATAGCCGCAACTTCGGTGAAAGCGTACGACACATGAGAAGCTGCTGTGTTGCCATCCATTGTTTTCATTTTTCTTGCCATCAGATGACCTCCAGATTTGTTTTTAATCGCAAAAAGAGCTCGGTTCAATTAGGCGTTTGTAACCAGAAGCTCACTCTTTTAACATCGTTTACAGTTTAACACTTTTTGTTCATCATTGTAAAGGAAAACGTCAAGCGAAGGCAATTTCTTTTATATGATTATCGGCAAAAACGATTCTGCCATTCAAAATTCGTTTGAAGGACTTCATATCAATATGGCTATTTACAAAAAGAGCTTCCTTGACTAAAAATGCTATTTGCAATATGATTTTAGAATAGGTTGTTATTTAATCGTTTAAAAAGGAGAAGTTAACAATATGGAATTAAAAGGGTCTAAAACGGAAGCCAATCTGCTCGCCGCTTTCTCAGGGGAATCTGAGGCACGCAATAAGTACACATATTATGCAAGCAAGGCAAAAAAAGAAGGTTATGTTCAAATCTCCAACATTTTTACCGAAACCGCAGCTAATGAAAAGGAACATGCGGAAATCTGGTTTAAGCTTGCGCACGGAATCGGAACAACCGCGGAAAACTTAAAAGATGCCGCTGCCGGTGAAAATTATGAGTGGACCGAAATGTATGCCGGTTTTGCAGCAACCGCAAGGGAAGAAGGTTTTGAAAAAATCGCCGAACTCTTCGAGGGTGTAGCGGCGGTTGAAAAAGAACACGAAGAGCGCTATCTCGCTCTACTGAAAAACCTCGAGGACGGCACCGTGTTTGAAAAAGACGATGTCGTATATTGGAAATGTATTAACTGCGGTCATATACACATAGCAAAAAACGCCCCGAGCATCTGTCCGGTATGTTCACATGACAGATCATACTTTGAACTCCAGGCTAAAAACTATTAATTTAAAGTTGACTTAACTCAAATAACATAAAAACCTGCAGCCCCCACATTCTGATGTGGGGGCTGCCATATGGAAAAACAGCTTTTAAAAAATCCTCGAAAAAGAATGAAACCGTTTTCAGGTGTTTTTATTACTGTAAATCCGCTCAAATATTAAAGCCAAAACCGGTAAATCCGTAAAGAGCAAGAGCAACTGCACCTAAATAAATCAAAGTTATAGGAATACCTCTAAAGGCAATGGGAATATCGTTGCTTTTTTGTTTTTTATAACCTTCTTTTACGAGAATAACAGCAAACAGAAAGCCGAGTCCGCTTCCGATATTGAATATCACCATCTCTGCCAAGTTAAATTTTGATGTGGTGCTAATAAGTACGGCTCCCAATACCATATTGTTAAATGTAGCAAGCGGCAGAGTACTTATTGTCTTCTTTGCACGCTTTCTCGGTATAAGTTTAATCGAAAAGATAAATACCGTTAAAAAGGCAAGAGACATGCAAACTATCAATATAAGAGTTCTGATATATAGAACTGTTTGTTCGGGAATGACAAGCCATCTCATAACAAAATAGTACATAATCCCGCTTAAAACCGTGGTTGAAATCATCAGTCCGGTAAACACTGCGGTATCAACGGGGCTTTCAACCAATAACAACAGCCTGCTTATCCCCACACCTTTGGAGAACACCGCACTTTCAACGGTCATCGCCGCAATCGCAAGCAAAATAAATCTGGCAATAAGAGATAAAACGTTTTCAAGCATCTTTCCTCTGCCTCCTTTCGCCGATAATCACCCGCTTCATTGCAAAAATCAAGGATTGGAAAACCGCTAAAAGTATTCCGGTAATTATAAACCCTCCGGCCGTCGTATTGGCAACCGGAAGTATGGTAAAGTTAAAAAGCTTATACCCGAGAATTGAACCTAATCCGAGAATCTCCCTTACGAAACCGACAAAATAAACAACCAATGAGTATCCTAACGACAATTTAATTGCACTTATAAATATTTTTGTCTTTTTTTCATCTTCTTTTATTTCGGACGATGAAAGAATCAGTGTATCAACTGCCAGCATCGGAAGATATATCCCTAATTTAAAGGTTTCCTCGCCAAATACCCGCGAAGCCAAAACCAAAACGGGAATAAGCACAGCTCCCGAAAGCAGAGCGGAAAACATGATTTTAAGCCTGGATGGTATAAAAGTGATAAAAAGGCTTGCCAGTATTCTGGTAATAAGCAGCAAAGGTATAAAAACCGACATCAATATTAAAGACTTTTGGAGAGTATTTGCAACAGCAACAATCGGTGTCAGCGCTAAACCGTGGACCGCAATGGGGTTGTTGAAAAAAATCAGATCACGTTCAAATCTTTCCTCAGCAGAAATTGTGAGTTTGGAGCGTCTTTTCGGTTTACTCATTAACTACCTCCAACCCGATTTTTCTGTTAAAATACCCGTCAATGATTGATACTAACGGATTTGAAAGCAACACGGCAAAGCAAACTCCCGTCTGAAAAGCGCCGTACCTGTTAAACAGCATTGTTAATATTCCCACCATAATCCCGTAAACTACCTTTCCCTTGTGGCTTTTGGGGGATGTTATCGGTTCGGATACGATAAATATTCCGCTGAACATGACCGATCCCGAAATAATTTCTAACAGTATGCGCTTCAATCCCCCTATGCTTATCCTCGGAAACATTATTGAGACAGCCAATATTGTAAGGAAAAAGGTAACAGTCACCCTTTTCGATACAGCTCTCATCATTACAAGGAAAAGCAGTATGCCTATAAGGAGGACAAAGAATGTGGTGCCCATAGGTCCGGGAAAATCCCCCAGGATTAGATTTATCTCATCAATTATCGGAACTCCCCCATTCTTAAGGGTAAAGGCGGGTGAATCGTAAAGTATATTATCGACCTTGCCGAACAGCTTAAGACTTGAAAAGGGAATCGGGTATTTTATCATCTCTTCCGGCCAACATACGCCGACAAGCGCAAGGCCGAATGCAGACGGATGAAATGTCATGGCGCTCCTGCCCCCGAAGACATTTTTAATAAACAGCGTCGCAGCAACTCCGGTTACTACAATCCAATATCTTGTTGTAGCGGATAGAAGCAATGTAAACGTAACCGAATAATATATACTCGATAAAACGCTCATTGAGAACTGTTTTCCGGTTATCAATGAGTTCAAAAAGTCGCCGACAATCGCCATCACAACTGCTATTAAGACGATAAAAAGCGGTCTTAAGCCGTAGAGATAAACCGACATTCCCACCAAAGGCAACATCGAAACTAAAAAAAGTTTATGCGTCCTCAAAGCCTTGTTGAAGAATTCATTCTCCTGAGTCATTTAAATCTCCAAAGCGAAATGATTATATTTACAGGTCGGTTTCTGCCGACCTCAACTTGTTTATAGGAATCTTTCTATCTTCATATTTAAAAACATAGGAGCCTGCCACAAGAACATTTGCTCCCTCTTTTACGACAAGTTTCGCCGTATTTTCGTCTATACCGCCATCGACCTGAATAAGAAAGTCCTTCATTCCCAAACTATCTGCATGTTTTCTTATCGCCGAGATTTTAGGCAGCATATCCCCCATGAAACTCTGACCGCCAAATCCGGGTTCCACAGTCATTATCAATACCATATCAATCATTTCAACAAACGGGATTAGATGTTTTATATCGGTACCGGGTTTCAAGGTCATGCCCACTTTTAGTCCCCTGGACTTTATTTCTTCTATGGTCATATACGGGTCGGATTCCGACTCTATATGGAAGGTGATCATATCGGCTCCGGCTTTTGCAAAACTGTCCACATAGAAAAGCGGATCGGTTATCATCAGATGCACATCGTAGAAAGCATCTATTTTTTTTGAAAGAGACTCCAGAATCGGTACTCCGAAACTGATGTTGGGCACCAGGTGACCGTCCATTACATCAAAATGTATCCAGTCGGCTCCGCACTTCAGTACATCTTCACAGTCTTTTCCCAAATCATAAAAATCACTAGATAATATTGACGGTGCAATAATTAACATTTTATCCCTCCGATAGAATCATCCGTTTTTTCTTCTACAACAATATAAATTACGTTAAATCAATTACAACTTAATATAAAACCGGATTAATTTATTATGTTTATTAAAACTCGCCGAAAACATTAAATGCATAACGCTTTTCTTTCTCTTCGGACATTATATATCATTTATTTTACACAAAACAGTATTAATCATCTAATGCGAGCTTTTAGGGTCTTTTCCCGTTTACCCTGCCATTGTTCCTTTTGTCAATATTTCCTCTGCGGTCAGTCAAATTCCTGGACTTTAAGGAAACTGTAAATTTAACGATATTGTTTCTATCACAGGTCAGTGAAATATCACCGTGCATCATTGTAACCAGTGTTTTTACAATATACAATCCCAGACCGGTTCCGCTTTTGTCTATGCTTCTTGACTTATCGCCTTTATAAAACCTTTCAAATAAATGCGGGATATCCTCTGAAGGTATTCCCAAACTGCTGTTGCAAACACAAATCCGTGTGTATTCGGCAGCTCTTTTCACTGTTATCGAGATAAATCCGTCCCTCGGAGTGAATTTGATAGCATTGTCTATCAGGTTGTAAATTATGAGATGTAGCAAGTCGGGATCGCACAGTACAGGCATTCGCTCAATTTGCAAATCTTTCAGTACAATCCCGCCGGCATTAATCCTCTGCTCCATAGACCACAATATTTCGAGGATAACATCCCAGGAATTTACGGATATAAAGTTGATGTCCTTTTTTTTCGCTTCCATGCTTGTAATCGCCAATAGGGAGGACGTCAAGCGAGACAGTCTCTTAATTTCATCAGACACAACTTTGAGGTATTCATTTTGCTGTTTTTCCGATATCGTTCCATCCAGAATACCGTCTACATATCCGCCAATCGAAGTCATAGGAGTCCTGAGTTCATGCGAGACATTTGCCACAAAGCTTCTTCTTGATAATTCCAACTCCGAAAATGTTTCCGCCATACGGTTGAACACCGTGGCGAGATGACCTATCTCATCATCTCCGGATTCACTAACCCTTACATCAAGATCTCCGTGTCCAAATCTTTCCGCGGCGTCGGTAATTTCCTCTATCGGCTTTGTCAACATTTTCGTTGAGTAAAATATAATTATTGATGAACAAATCATAGTAATTATCAGCGCCGCAGCAAATGTTCCAATTGAGCTCAAAAGGTAGTCGGCGCGTTCCGCAAGCGGGGTGGATACAAGAATGTAACCTATTATCTCTCCTTCCACCTCAAAATTTGTTCCATAAGTATATTTCCCGTTATCCCTGAAAACCCCACCCAACTCTCCAACTTCGAAAGCCGATCCGGATTCGGCAACTTTTTCTATAAACGCTTTCGGAAGCATCATTGTCCTGTGGTTACAATCCGGTTCAGAGCAGGCTACAATTTTACCCTCAGTATCTGCAAAGATAACCGAGGGTCCCATACCGGCCTCAATGAGGGAAAGCTCTTTTTCCAGAGCCCTCACGGAGACATATCGCATATTTCTATAGTAGTTCTCGGCAGTTATTTCCTGAGCTTTTTCCGCGGTCGTCATCAAAGCCGCGGTATTTCTCTTCCCAAACTGGCGATAGGATAAAAATATCAAAATGGCACCCAAAAAAAGCGTGCACAATGCTAATGTCAACGAATAAATGGTAAAATATTTTCCGAAAAGGCTTCCTTTTTTGCCCAATTGATGTTCTCCGCTTTTCTCAACAAAAACAGCTGAAGCCGATATTTGAGAGCCTCAGCTTTATTGAACTAATTTACTTCGAATTTGTATCCGACCCCCCAAACGGTTTTAAGAGACCATTCGTCTGACACACCTTCAAGTTTTTCTCTCAATCTCTTTATATGGACATCTATCGTTCTGCTGTCTCCGTAGTAATCAAAGCCCCAAACTTCATCCAGAAGCTGGTCTCTTGTAAACACTCTGTTCGGGTTCTTTGCAAGATGATAAAGAAGTTCGAGTTCTTTAGGGGGGGTATCGATTACCATCCCGTCAACCTTGAGTTTATAATCTACAATATTAACCAAAAGTTTGTCGTAAACAACCTCGCCTTCATCCAACTTGCCCGAACGTCTGAGGACAGCTCTTATGCGTGCAAGCACTTCTTTCATATCAAACGGTTTTACGATATAATCATCTGCGCCAAGCTCAAGACCCATTACTTTATCAAAAGTCTGGCCTTTTGCAGTCAGCATAATTATCGGCACTTCACTGCGTTCTCTTATGCGTCTGCAAACCTCCCACCCATCTATCAGCGGAAGCATAATATCCAAAAGAATCAAATCCGGGTCCTCGGTCCTGTGTTTTTCTATTGCATCTTCGCCGTCAAGAGAAATAATCACCTCATAACCTTCTTTTTCCAGGTACAGTCTAAGCAATTCACATATATTTTTTTCATCATCAACAACAAGAATTTTTTTAGTCTTCATTGACTGTTCCCCCTCAATACAGTAGGCTAAATAACCGGATAAGCTAATAAAGCACTACACATAGCCGGAAACCGCAAATGTCAATAATTTTGTTAATGACATCGCCGGCACGCCATAAGATTGCATCAATCTATAACTTACCCTTATATTATATAATTTTATCTATTAAATGACAAAAGAGAGATATTTATGAAGATAGGAATAATAGGACTTCCAAATGTCGGCAAGAGCACCATTTTTAACGCTTTAGCCGGCCAGCATATTTCAGCAGAAAATTATCCGTTCTGCACAATCGAGCCCAACTTAGGCGTCGTTAACGTACCGGACTACAGGCTGGATTATTTATTTGAAATGTATCGTCCGAAAAAATACACCCCCGCATCCGTCGAATTCGTCGATGTCGCAGGCCTCGTAAGGGGAGCTTCAAAAGGAGAGGGGTTGGGAAACAAATTTCTTTCGAATATTCGAGAGGTTGATGCGTTGCTTCATGTTGTCAGGTGTTTTGAGCAAGACGACATAGTATCGGTGGAGGGCACCGTTGATCCGTTGAGAGATATTGAAATTATCGAACTTGAGTTGATATTTTCAGATATGGATATAATACAGAGAAGGATCGAAAAGCAGGAAAAACTTGTCAAAGGCGACCCCGGAGCAAGCAAAGACCTTCTCCTTTTAAACAGGCTCAAAGATTGGCTGTCCTCCGGAAGGAATGTTAGGGAAATCGAGTTGAATAAAGAAGATAAAGTCTTTGTATCCCAATTGCCTCTTTTATCAAATAAACCTGTAATTTACGCAGCCAATTTTTCAATTGACGATTATTTCGACGGAAATCCGGAGGATAATGAATACTATAAAAAAATTAAAAATCTGGCAGAAAAAAGCGCATCAACAGTCCTGATTATCTCCGCAAAGGGCGAAGAAGAACTGTCAGATATGGATATTGAAGACAGAAAGATGTTTATGTCGGAGTTGAATTTCGATGAAATCGGATTGAATAGACTGATAAGAGAAAGCTATCGTATTCTCGGTCTGATATCATTTATGACCGTCGGAAAAGATGAGGTGAAAGCATGGACCGTAAAAGACGGCACAATTGCACAAAAAGCCGCAGGGAAAATTCATTCGGATATTGAAAGAGGTTTTATTCGCGCAGAGGTCATTTCTTTTGACAACCTGAAAGCCTGTAACAGCATGCAAAATGCAAAAGAGCGCGGGCTTGTAAAAAGCGAGGGCAAGGATTACGTTATCAAGGACGGAGATATAATTCTGTTCAGATTTAATGTATGATATTAGCGGTTTGTGAAAATTCCGTATTAGTATAATTGTTGAGGTGGTATATGAGAATAGGTATAGTCTGCGCAATGGAGGACGAAATCTCTCTGTTGAGGCAGTATCTTGGCAAGGAAGAACAAAAGATTAATAGCGGAATCAGCATATCGGAATATATTTACGAAGGGCATTCCGTATTTCTTGCTGTTAGCGGCATAGGTAAAGTTTTTGCATCAATTGCCGCATCCGTTCTTCTTTCTACATACAAATGCGATTTAATACTAAACACCGGGCTTGCAGGCAGCTGTGACAGCGACCTTATGCCCGGTGATGCCGTTTTGGTCAATAAAGTTTTCTTTCACGACTTCGACGAAAGAGTTTATGATGATGTGAATAAAGGATTTGATTCAGATATCGATCTTTTAAAACTGTCTTCGGACGCAGTTTTACAACTTGGAATCAAGCATAAAACAGGGGTTTGCGCTACCGGTGATGTGTTTGTGGACGACAGTATTAAAAAAGACGCAATAATAGCAAAAACCGGATGTAAATGCATAGAAATGGAACTTGCCGCCATAGCACAGGCCTGTAAAGCATTTTCGATACCTTTCACATCACTGAAGGTTATCTCGGACCATGCCGACGAAAATGCGGAAGATGATTTTGACGTCGGTATTGATAGATTTACTAAAATATCCGCAGACTACGCAATGAAAATGATAGAACTGTTGGTTTCAGACTGACAAACCAACTTTATCGGTAATCGGGTTTATATTATATGAATTCGGGTCTCACTTTGTCATCATAAGTGAGACCCAATCATTTTCCATCTCCGTAGAAATCAGAATAAATCCCGATTCCACAAACGTATCGATAACATCCTTGCATCTGCTTTCGATTATTCCGCCGACAATTAGATAACCTTTGTCGGAAAGCTTTGAAAAAATATTATCCGCTGAAGATATCAACACATCAGAAACAATATTGGCACATATGACGTCAAATTCCCCGGGTATGGTATTTGAAAATCCCCCATCCGTGATATCTGCCACACGTGTTAAAAAATTGTCTGAAAATCCGTTCTCCATTGCGTTCGATTTTGCAATCTCCACAACATAGCTGTCTATGTCGACAGCCATAACCTCTTTTGCTCCGAGTTTCAATGCGGAAATTCCGAGTATCCCGCTCCCTGTCCCGATATCAAGGACTCTTTGGCCTGTGTCGGTGATTCTTTCCAGCATTTTAAGACACAGTCTCGTCGTTTCATGTTCCCCCGTACCGAACGACATCCCGGGATCCAGAGTAACTATATATTCTCCTTCTTTAGCTTCGTATTTAATCCAGGACGGTCTTATTATCAGTCTTTTTCCAATCCTCTGAAGTTTATAGTATTTTTTCCAACTGTTTTCCCAATCGGATTCTTTTAAAGTATCCGATACCAGTGTATACGGTATTGAGCTGTTATGAAACATCTTAGAGATGTAGTCCTTTATTGCTTCTGCATTTTCATCCTTTGAAAGATAAATATGAATTATTGAAAAACTCTTATCCATCTTTAACAGCTTTTCGGAAATGTAGTCATATCTTCCCAATTTGGGAAGCATTTCCAAAAGGTCTGAATAATCCTCAATATAAAGACCGCCGGAGACGGCGGTCATAATTGACGATGCTGTTTCCAGATGTTTTGCGGGAACTTTGACGGCAATATCAATCCATTCCATTTTACTTCTCCCCGCCGTACATCTTATTGACTTTGTCTTCGAAAACCCTTCGCTTTTCATAATTTCTTTCAGTCGACAGCAACTTTTCTACATCTTCAATTTCTTTTTTCTGCTCTCTGCTCAGTTTTTTCGGAATTTCGACCTCCACCATTACATAGAGATCTCCTTTTCCGCGTCCGTTTATATTTTTAATTCCTTTGCCCTTAAGCCTAAAGGTGCTTCCGGATTGCGTTCCCGCAGGAATATTAAGTTCCACTTTACCATCCATCGAGGGCACGACAATAGAAGAACCGAGTGCAGCCTGCGAAAAACTTATCGGTGCAGTCAAGTATACATCATACCGTTCTCTCTCAAAAAGCGTATCCGGTCTCACATTTATTATGGCAATCACATCACCGGAGGGACCTCCGTTCAGTCCGGAATCCCCTTTTCCTTTAATTGAGAGGCTTTGTCCGTCATCTATCCCTGCAGGTATTGAAACCTCAATCCTTCTGCGTTGCTTCACTCTTCCCTGTCCCGAACACTTCTCACACGGATTGTCTATTATTTTTCCTTTTCCTACACACTTCGTACACGGTCTTGTACTCTGTACCGTTCCGAACATCATCGGCTGTTGAACCGTTACATATCCGCTGCCTCTGCAGTCGGGACATGTTCTGGGTGTGGATCCGGGCGAAGCGCCGCTTCCCCCGCAATCGGGACATGTTTCATTAGGTGTGATGTTGATAGTTTTCTTTGTTCCGTGAACCGCTTCCATAAAACTCAACGGTATACTCACATGTATATCGTTTCCCTTTCTGGGGGAGTTGGCTCCCGATCTCGTCGAGTAGCCCGCTTGTCTTCCAAATCCGCCGAACCCGCCGAATATTGACCCGAAAAGATCTCCGAGGTCCATGTCAAAACCGCCCGCGTATGCGTGACCGGCTCCATAGGAAGGATCTACTCCCGCGTGTCCGAACTGGTCATATTTAGCTCTTTTCTCTTTATCGGAAAGAACTTCATAGGCCTCGCCGACTTCCTTAAACTTTTCCTCGGCGGTTTTGTCATCAGGGTTCAAGTCAGGATGATAAGCCTTTGCTTTTTTTCGATATTGTGACTTTATTTCGTCATCGGTTGCATTTCTGTTTACACCGAGGACTTCATAATAATCTCTCTTACCGGCCATTTTTACTCCAAACCATATTATTTAACGGACATCGTATAAAATACGACAAATTCCATTAATTTTCAACTTTTACATTTCACTTTATACAGGGGAGGGTAGCACCCTCCCCTTTAAATTTATTCCACTTCGGTAAAATCCGCATCTACAACTCCGTCATCAGACTCCGGTCCGATATCATTATTGTCATCCGATGCGGCTTCAGCCTGTGCCCTCTCGTACAATTTGGAACTGACTTCGTACATCTTATTTTCCAGTTCCTCTCTCTTGCTCTTGATGTTGTCAAAGTTGTTTTCCGCTATTGCGGCTCTAACCTCCGCAACTTTTTCGGTAAGCTGTTCTTTATCTTCGTCAGAAAGCTTGTCATCAAGATCTTTTACCATCTTTTCCGCCTGATAAGCAACCGAGTCCGCGGCATTTTTATTTTCCACTTCCTCGCGGGCTTTTTTGTCGCTTTCCGCAAATTGCTCCGCTTCTCTTATAGCTTTATCGATGTCCTCTTTTGACATGTTTGAGGAAGCGGTTATTGTGATGTTCTGCTGCTTTCCGGTCCCCAGATCTTTTGCCGATACATGTACTATTCCGTTTGCATCTATGTCAAACTCCACCTCAATCTGGGGAATTCCCCTGGGTGCGGAAGCAATTCCGTCAAGTTTGAACATTCCCAGAGTCTTATTATCCCTGGCAAAATCTCTTTCACCCTGCAGCACATGTACCTCTACCGATGTCTGTCCATCTGCGGCAGTACTGAAAATCTGGCTCTTTTTAGTCGGTATCGTTGTGTTTCTTTCAATAACCCTGGTATTTATACCGCCCTCCGTTTCAATTCCAAGGGACAGCGGGGTAACGTCGAGAAGCAACAGACCTTTGACGTCTCCACCTAAAACTCCGCCTTGGATCGCCGCTCCCATAGCGACACATTCATCGGGATTTATACCCTTAAAGGGCTCTTTTCCTATATAATTCTTAACCGCATCCTGAACTGCAGGAATCCTCGTAGAACCGCCCACCAAAAGCACCTTATCCAGATCGGACGGATTCATCTCCGCATCCTTCATCGCCTGTTTCAACGGTCCCATTGTCTTTTCCACAAGGTCGGCGGTAAGCTCATCAAATTTTGCTCTTGTGAGACTCATGTCAAGGTGTTTTGGCCCCGTTGCATCCGCTGTGATAAACGGCAGATTTATAGCTGTCGTCGCCATACTCGAAAGCTCGATTTTAGCTTTTTCAGCAGCCTCTTTGAGCCGCTGTATCGCTATTTTATCGTTTCTCAGATCGATTCCGGACTCTTTCTTAAACTCCTCGGAAATGTAATCTATAATTCTGTCATCGAAATCATCGCCGCCGAGTTTATTGTTTCCCGCAGTTGCTATCACCTCTTGGACCCCATCTCCCATTTCGATAATCGAAACGTCAAATGTGCCTCCGCCAAGGTCATAAACCAGTATTTTTTGGTCATTTTCCTTGTCGATTCCGTACGCCAGCGCAGCAGCTGTCGGCTCGTTTATTATTCTTTTGACCTCCAGCCCCGCAATAACTCCGGCGTCTTTTGTTGCTTGTCTTTGCGCGTCATTAAAGTATGCAGGCACCGTGATGACGGCTTCGGAAATCTTTTCGCCAAGATATGCTTCGGCATCCGTTTTCAATTTTTGAATAATCATTGCGGATATTTCCTGGGGGGTATAAGATTTCCCATCAATTTCAATCTTTTTGTTTGAACCCATATCTCTCTTTATTGAGCTTATGGTTCTGTCGGGATTTGTTATAGCCTGACGTTTTGCAACTTGTCCGACCATTCTCTCTCCGGACTTTGAAAATGCCACCACCGACGGTGTCGTTCTCGAGCCCTCTGCGCTTGGAATGATGACTGCCTCTCCGCCTTCTATCACCGAAACAACAGAGTTTGTTGTACCAAGATCTATTCCTATTATTTTAGCCATAATATATTTTCCTTTCAGTTTTTTATAAATTAATTTATTGTCTGTTTTTTATGTCAATTGCACACACATACGGCTGCGGGTCTTATCACCCTATCTCCTATCGTGTAGCCTTTTTGCATCACTCTCAAAACAGTGCCGCTCTCCTGTTCGCCGTTTTCTTCCACGGAAACGGCACAACAGGTGTTCGGGTCAAAGTCCTTTCCAAGGACATCCATTTCTTCAACATCCAAAGAAGCTAATGTATCTTTAAAAAGTGAAATTATCAGTTCCACTCCCTTTTTGTATTCCGCATCCGAACTTTCGGCCGCTGCCGCTATCTCAAGAGTATCCAGTACCGGGAGCAGTCTCTCAACGACAAATATCTTTCCGTTTGAAAAAGATTCGCTTTTTTCTTTTTCGCTGCGTTTTCGATAATTATCGTATTCCGCCGCTATCCGAAGAAGCTTTTCGTTCAGCAGGTCCAATTCGGAATCTTTAATTTCAGTTACCGTTTTTTTCTTTCTTTTTGTTTTTTTGGAAGGCTCCTCCGATATGTCGGCGGTTTCTAAAGCTTTCTCTTTTTTTTCTTCCAAATCCTCCGGACTTTCACTGTTTATTTTCTTTTCATCCAGTTGTTTTTCCTTCATTTTATCTCCTTTTAGGATCTATTTTACCCGCTCAGATTTTTGCTCAAAAATTTACAAAAATACTTTAACCGCGGAATAATATATGCATACTTCATTCTAATCGGTCCGGCAATTCCAATTCCGCCCTTAAGTCCACGCGCAAAGTACGGGCCTGTTATGAGTCCGAAATTGTCAATATAATTAAGCTTTTCTCCGCCCATGTAAACCGTTATTTGGTTTTCGCGTCTCGACATGAGCGGTATCAGCGAATCGCTGTCCGAAAGAAACTCCAATACTTCTCCAATCTCATCTTCTATGTCTTTATACTTTATTAGGTTGTGTACCCCGTCTAAATACACTCTGACATCGGATATTTGACCCAACAGGGCGATTGCCGCGGATATTATCGGAACAAACCTCTCGCTGTCCTCTCCCAGTTCTCTCCTGACCGTCTCATAGAAATTTGAACCGATGTCAAGATAAGATTTAAAAACAAGATGTGTGTTCAGCAAATTTTCAATGGTTGCCGCATCATGTTCAGCCGAATATCTCTCGGATACCCTGCACACACGGCTTGAAACCGAACCGGTATTTGTAACACCTATAACCGCTATATTATATTTACCGACACGAATAGTTCTAAAATGAACTATCTGGGGATTTGCATTTTTCGGAGTCATTACCACCGTAGCCAAACCGAACATATCAGACAATATTTTTGCAGACATCTCGGCCGCCTTATCGGGATCGGAGTCCAACGACTCTATATCTTCCCTGATTTTACGTTCTTCTTCTTGCGTAATCGCATATTCCTGCAAAAGGTTGTCGAGATAATATCTCATTCCCATGGCAGTCGGTGTTCTTCCTGCCGAAGTATGCGGTTGAGTCAACAGACCCAGGGCAGTGAGTTCCGCCATCTCATTTCGGATTGTAGCTGAGGACACCGATATCTCGCTCAAAAACCGATTGAGAATTTTTGAACCGACAGGATCGCCTGAGTCGCTATACAGCGACACTACAGTCTTGAGTATGATGCGTTTTCTTTCACTGATATCCATTTATACTTCCTTGTGCTCTTTTAGCACTCTTCTCTATAGAGTGCTAACTGATATAATCATACTATGTTTTAAATATTTGTCAATACCTTTTGAACGGTCTTATTGAAATACCTTATTTATTAATAAGGTATAAGTGTGCAATTTCATATATAATGAACATGCAGTTCTTCCGTTTATATCCGTTCCGTTCTTATTTGGAGGTCAAATGGCCGGCATTTATATCCATGTACCTTTTTGTGTATCCAAGTGCTATTACTGCGACTTTTATTCTGTAAAAAGCGGCTCAAATGAAATAAGCTCGTATATTTCAGCTCTTTCGAATCAGATTAAATCCATGGTCTCGGGAAATATAGATTCAATATTTTTCGGGGGAGGAACTCCTTCGGTTTTGAGTCCAGCGCAAATAGGACGGGTAATCGAATTAATCTCCGATGTCGGGAGGATATCCGAAGATGCGGAAATAACATTGGAATGCAACCCGGAAGATGCAAATCTCAACTATCTGACAGAATTAAAATATATCGGAATAAATCGAATATCTCTGGGCATTCAGAGTTTATCCGACCGTGTGCTGAAGACCATAGGCAGAAGACATGACTCTCTGACATCCGAAACCGCCGTTGCAAACGCAATAAAAGCCGGATTTGATAATATAAGCGCCGATTTGATTTTATGTTTACCCGGCGAAAGCTCATCCGACGTAAACAAAAATATAGAAAAACTGGTTAAAATGGACTTGCCTCATTTTTCAACATATATGCTGAGCATTCCTGAAGGCAGTATTTTTTTTAATGATATTCCGCGCGGTTTATCCGATGATGACAAACAAGCGGAAATCTATTTGGAAACATCAAAAAAACTCCGGTCTCTATCGTATGAACATTACGAGATATCGAACTTCTCAAAACCCGGATTTCACTGTCGCCACAACTTAAAGTATTGGAAATGTCAGGACTATATCGGCTTAGGTCCCGCGGCGCACTCATCAATTTCAGGATTGCGCTACAGCTTTCCAAAAAGCATAAAATTGTTTGAAGAGACTTATAAGCATTCCATGCCTTTTGAAATTGCCCTGTCAACCCTCACCCCGGAAGGAAGGGTCGATTCTACCGATTATATAATTATGGGGTTGAGATTGTCGGAGGGAATCAGTCTGTCAAGTCTGTATCAGCTTTTCGGACACACTCTCTCAGCCGAAAAACTATATCTGTTAAAAGAATATAAAGACATGGGGTTAGTAAATTATGACGGGGATTATCTGTCATTGACCCTGGAAGGTTTTCTGCTGTCAAACCGAATAATATCATCGATAATATAATTTGAGACATTAAAAACAGCCTGTTTTTCAGGCTGCTTTTTGTTTTAAAATTAAATATCGCATTACCTGTCGTTTTCACGCATCGATGTTGTAAATCGGCTTAATATCCGCACGCCTCCTGTGAACAATAAAAAATACGGCTATGAGGTTTATGCCGAATGCAAGGGCTATGACCGCTCTCATAGGCATGAATTCCGCCAGCGTTCCGGCTATAAGATTTCCCAAAATCATACCGATATTGTTGGTCATGAGGAAAACTCCGTTAAACCTCGCTCGTTTATCGTCGGAGACATATTTTTGCGTGCCGGTAATTCTGATGTTGTATGATGTAACCCCCAGGGCACCGGTCATAAAGTTAAGAATCATTATAACTGCGACCGGCAAAAAAAGGATAACTCCTTCAACTATACATATCGTGAGATAGACCAGGACAGCTATCAGGTATTTCTTTTCGGCAGGATATCTGGTGCGATACTGCACAATCCCCCCTACCACCCTTCCGGTAACGGCAAATGCCATGACAGCTATAAAAGTGTATTCACCTTTGCTGAATATAAAACTCTCAAACGGAAATTTCAAAAAATCATTGTACCGTCTGAAAAACGGCAACATCAAAGATGACATGGACGAAGAAGCAAACATTGTTATTCCGAAATAAAATGTTATCGCCGAGAGCCCTTTTTCTCCTTTAATGTAGTCTATACCTTCTTTAAGGTCGGAAAGATAGGGTTTTATTCCCTTTAACTTTCTGTCGTATCTGATGTGTTTTTCATCGACTTTAATCATCGTTTCAAATATTGCCGCAATATAAAACGACAAAGCATTTATTAAAAAAAGCGGGGCTATGCCCACGGTGTTGTATAGTATTGCCGAAAAAAGCGACATGACCTGCGTCAGCGGCATGATAATACTTGTTATCGAGTTTGCTTTCGAGAGATTTTCATCACTCACGAGGTTGGGATAAAGGCTTTCATACGCCACCGTATAACTGCTGTCTATCGAACCTAAAGCAAGTGTAAAAAATATCAGAACAGAATAGCTGAACCATTCTTTCCACATCAAGAACGACAGCATTGCATATAGCGTCCCGCTGATAAAATCGAGAACATAAATAGTTTTTCTTCTGGAGAATTTATCCAACAGGGGCCCTGCAACTATCGGCATCATAAACTTGGGAATATTGTATATGACCATGGAAAGCGCAAACATAAATGTGCTTCCCGTGTAGTCCAATATCAGAAGTCCTATGGCAAACCCCGAAAGGGCGTTTCCAAGCATTGAGACTACCGTACCCAACGTTAGGATAGTGAAGTTTTTAGTCCAGAGTTTTGTGCTGTTTTTATTTTCCAACATATCTAAAATAACGAAATACTAATCATCGAGTTTGAGCACCGCGGTAAATGCCTCACTGGGAATCTCCACCTTGCCGAAAGATCTCATCCTCTTTTTTCCTTCTTTCTGCTTTTCCAGCAGTTTTTTCTTTCGGGTAATATCCCCTCCATAGCACTTTGCGAGAACATCTTTTCTTAAAGCTCTAACCGTTTCTCTCGCAATGATTTTTCCTCCGATTGCCGCTTGTATCGGGACTTCAAACATCTGTCTCGGAATGTGTTCTTTAAGTCGTTCAGCTATTTTTCTTCCCCTCTTGTATGCGTTGTCGGCAAAAACGATCATCGAAAGCGCATCAACCATCTCTCCGTTAAGCAGAATATCAAGTCTTACGAGCTTGCTCGGTTTAAAGCCGATCATTTCGTAATCATAACTCGCATACCCGCGGCTCCTGCTTTTTAGTGCATCGAAAAAATCATAGACGATTTCTCCCAACGGCAGTTCGTATCGTATTTCAACCCTCTCGCTGTCGATATACTTCATATCGATAAAAATCCCGCGCCTTTCGGTACATAATTCCATTACGGCGCCGATATACTCCGTAGGCGTGAATATATCCGCCATGACAAACGGTTCGGCTGCGGATGAAATATGTGCAGGGTCGGGGTAATTTGTCGGATTGCTGACATCCACCGTCTCTCCGTTTGTCGTAGTAATTCTATAGACAACGCTTGGCGCCGTCGTAACAAGATCTATATCAAATTCCCTTTCAAGTCTTTCTATCACTACTTCAAGGTGCAGCAGACCCAGAAACCCGCATCTGAACCCAAATCCGAGCGCAGTTGAATTTTCCGGTTCGAACTGCAGCGATGCGTCGTTGAGATATAGCTTTTCCAACGCCTCCCTCAAATCCACATATTCCGCGCCGTCTGCAGGATAAAGACCACAGAACACCATAGGTACAACTTCTCTGTATCCCGGCAAAGCCTCATCTGCCGGTCGATCTTTTAAAGTTATGGTGTCTCCGACTTTAGTGTCTCTCACGCTTTTTATTGAGGCGGTTATATATCCGACCTCTCCAGCAGAAAGGACATCCCGGGGCTCGGGTCCCATCGGTCTCAGATAACCCAGTTCGACAACGGAAAACTCCTTTCCGGTCTGCATCATCTTTATTGTGTCTCCAACCCCGATACTTCCCTCAAACACCCTTACATATATAATTACACCTTTATAGCTGTCGTACACGCTATCAAAAATAAGGGCTTTCAGCGGCGACTTGGAATCGGTTTCGGGCGGAGGAATAATTTCAATAATCTTTTCAAGCACTTCTTCTATGCCTATGCCCTGTTTTGCGGATATTCTCGGCGCATCTTCAGCGGGAATAGCGAGAACTTCTTCAATTTCGTGTATTGTCCTGTCAATATCCGAGGAAGGCAAATCAATTTTATTGATGACAGGCACAATTTCGAGTCCGTGGTCTATTGCGAGATAAGCATTCGCCAAAGTTTGTGCCTGTACTCCCTGTGTGGCATCGACAATGAGCACCGCTCCCTCACACGCGGCGAGAGATCTTGACACTTCATAGTTAAAATCGACATGGCCCGGAGTGTCTATAAGATTGAGGATATATTTCCCCCCGTCTCTGGACACATAATCGAGAGTAACCGCATGCGCCTTAATAGTAATGCCGCGCTCCTGTTCCAAATCCATATTGTCAAGAAACTGGCTCTGCATGTTTCTCTTTTCGACCCCTGAAGTCATCTCAAGAATTCGGTCTGCCAGAGTCGATTTACCATGATCTATATGTGCAATAATGCAAAAATTCCGCTGTTCCGCCATCAATTTTACCCCTTAAGTCAATCCGGTATATTATAACATAATGGTATATATTTCGGTAAAATCGCACCGATTATATTAATAACTTATAGAAAAGTTGATTTTTTCAGTCCCTAATGATATCATACTTTTCACCTGGAATAAAACCGAAAAATATGTATAGTAATACTGATATATTCAACTGGAGGTGTTTCGTATTCCGAACATTAAATCACAAATCAAAAGGGTAGGAACCGACAAAAAGAAAACTACTCAGAACAAAGCAATCAAATCAAATCTCAGAACCGTTTTAAAGAGAGCGGATGTTTTATTGGCTGATGAGAATGCCGACAAAGCCGCTTTGGTGAATGAAACTTACAGTGCAATAGATAAGGCTGCAAGTAAAGGTGTCATACACAAAAACACTGCTGCGAGAAAAAAATCTTTAATAGCAAAAAAAGCGGGATTATAAACGGAACAAATGCAGCTTAATTTAAAGGAGTTGCATTTTTTTATGAAAAACAATCTAAAAAAGTTATTTTTATCTCTTGCATTCTTATCCACAGCTTCCTATGCCATCTTAAAAGTTCTTAAAACCGATCTGACGGTCAGACAACTCGTTTTCAAGCACAGACTCATCCCCAAAAATTTTGACGGATTTAGAATTGTTCATCTTTCAGACTTTCATAACAATTCAAGGCTTTCGAAAAAAAGCAAGCTCTCTGAAACAGTCAAAGGCCTTTCCCCTGACGCTGTCTTTATGACGGGAGATATGAGCGACAACATCAACGGGGACATCTTCGATGCGGTGGAGTTGTGTGCGGAAATCTCGGAGCATGCGGAAATATATTATGTGCTCGGCAACCACGAGTCGGTTTTAAAAAACAGAAAACATTACTGTAAGCTGTTAGAAAAACACGGCGTTACACTGTTGACGAATAAAACGATAAAGATAACAAGAAATCGTGAATTTATAAGTGTTGCGGGAATTATCGATCCTCACTTTTTCAGAAATTCGAAAGAATTTATCTGTGAAGAGGACGTCGTTTCTTTTTTGATGGGAGTGGTTGACAGAAATCCCGAATCATTTGAAGTGCTGTTATCTCATCGGCCTGAATTCTTTCACATCTACTGCGGGAACGGCTTTGACCTCGTCTTTTCGGGTCATGCCCACGGAGGTCAATGGAATCTTCCGTTGATAGGTCCCGTATACTCGCCAAATCAGGGGCTTTTTCCGGAACTCACTTCAGGAATATATCAAAGAAAAAGTTGCAGCATAGTGGTGAGCAGAGGTTTGGGAGACAGTATTTTCCCGATAAGAATCAATAACCCCTATGAAATCATTCTCTTGACATTGAAATCCGAAGGATAATTTATGCATACAAAACACCATCCGGTACCGGATGGTGTTTTGTAATAGTCCTAAAACGGACTCTTGCCCAATTATTGTTCCCATATGGGGTCTTTCAGCATCCATCTGCCCAGGCTGTCTTTATAAAATATTTCTCTGTTGTAGAATTTATCGATAATTTTCCAGAATTCCGACTCGCTGTATCCCGTAAATTCGCAGAAATCCCTGACACAAAGCGGATCCAAATTGCCGTCCCGCTCCTTTACAAGCTTGACAGCCTCTTCCCTTGTCAGCATTCCGTATCTTATGCTCCTGGCGCCGTAGTCCGTAGCAGCCGCATGTCCGAATTTCGGATATTTTAACCAGCTGTGAACGAGATATGCTCTGGAATCTATCTGATCGAAATTCTCTATATGGTGCGTCCTGTCCCATTCGTGCTCAAGATCATGGAAACCCCTTGATTTTGAAAAAATGTAATTTCTGTAGGAATTCCAGTCAATAAAGTAACTAAGGTAGAAAGGATCGAGTTTATCCATATCCTCTTTTGCCGGAGCTTCCAGAAGCGACAAATCCTTTTCAGTAACTCCATCGACAAGCAGTTCTTCCATGGGCATTCCTATTGCCACCCCATTGTTTATCTGTTCACGGGCAGAATAAGTTTCTTCGGCCCCCACACCCCCATATTCGTAGCTGACATTTTCTCCGTAACAGATGAGCGGCGTATTAAACTTTACCGCCATGTGAAGGGGAAATGTATAGATAAGCCTGTCCAGCATCCAGGTCGGCTTTCCATATGTCTCAAACATATACCTCATAAGAGCTTTCTGGGTTTTTATGCTCGGTTTGCAGCTGATTATTGTACAACCGAATGCTTCACTGATGTTTTTAAGATTATATCTTCCCGCTTTGGTCATAGGGAAATTGTCCTCTACCGAAAAAAGTATAGGATTCATTCCCATGACTTCTTTCATAAAATAAACCTGATAATGGCTGTCCTTTCCCCCTGAAACCGCCACTGCACAATCATAACCGCCGGGACCGTTCATCCCCCTATACCTGTCGCAAAGTTTCTTGAGTTCTTCAAATCTCTCTTCGTAGTTAATCGACTTCCTGTGTTCGTAGTTACTACATGCACAACAAACCCCATCCTTGTCAAAGGATATTCCGGGTCTCGTATCGGGCATAACACATTTTATACAATATTTCATTTTCTATAGACTCCTATTCAAAATCCTGCATCAAGATTGTTTATTTATTTACATTATAGTATATATCTACGCATATGGCACATTCTATCACAATAAACATCTTTGTAATAAGCAATATCACTGTGTTATAATTTTAAATTGTATAATTCTCTAATCAGCTTTTATGATTTTAAGAGGTCTTCATGAAAAACTATAAAAGAGTTGTTGTAAAAATCGGTTCCTCTTCTCTCACGCATAAAACCGGCAACTTAAATATAAGAAGGACTGAACACTTGGTTAAGGTGTTATCCGATATTAAGAGCAGCGGCATAGAGTTGATTATCGTTTCTTCGGGCGCAATCGCAATAGGTTCGGGGAAACTGGGTTTCAGTGAAAAACCCCATGACATGGCTACAAAACAGGCAACAGCCGCAGTCGGGCAATGTGAGCTGATGTATATTTACGATAAGCAATTTTCAGAGTACAATCAGATAGTGGCACAAATTTTGTTGACCAACGACGACATCAAGGATCCCAAAAGATGTAAGAATGTAGAAAACACCTTGTTCCGACTGATTGAGCTGGGTTGCATACCTATAGTGAATGAAAACGACACCGTATCGGTGCAGGAAATAGAAGTTGGCGTTTTCAGCGAGAACGATGCCCTGTCTGCGGTGGTTGCAAAACTGCTGAATGCGGACCTGCTTGTAATCATCAGCGACATCGACGGTTTGTATGATTCCGATCCTCGAAAAAATTCAGGAGCAAAGCTTATTCCTGTTGTCGAAGACCCGAAGAGTGTAAAAGCTTTTGCAGAAGGGGCTTCGGAATTGGGCACAGGCGGTATGACTACCAAACTGCACGCCGCAACATTGATGCAGGAAGCGGGTATTGACATGATAATCATTAACGGAAACTCTCCGGAAAATCTGTATGATGCTGTGGCGGGAAAACCTGTGGGCACACTCTTCCCAAGTAAAAACCGACACCGTTAAAGGGGGTTAGTATTGTGAAAGTTTTAGATTTGGCAATAGCTGCCAAGAAGTCCTCTATCGAAATCGCCCATGCCGACAGCAAAACGAAAGATGGAGTGTTGTTGTCTTTAGCAAAGGGCTTGGTAGATAACTCCGAAAAAATAATATCCGCCAACCGAACCGACATCGAGTTTGCAAAAAAGAACTCGTTGAGCGAGGCCATGATAGAGCGTTTGACCTTAGACGACAAAAGAATCCGCGACATGGCAAATTCACTTATTGAATTGGCCTCGTTGCCTGATCCGGTCGGAAAAATCATCAACGGTTCCACAAGACCCAACGGGCTTGTAATAGCCAAAAAACAGGTTCCTCTCGGGGTTGTCGCACTAATTTACGAGAGCAGGCCCAATGTCACAGTAGATTCGGCTTCGCTCTGCATCAAGTCCGGCAATGCCGTGATATTGCGGGGCGGAAAGGAAGCAATAAATTCAAATATTGAACTCGTAAGAATAATCAAAGAAGCATTGTCCGCTAACGGTCTTTCCGAAGATATTGTCGGTTTGGTAACCGATACATCAAGAGATTCGTCCATAGAATTGATGGGGCTTTCGGGGTATGTTGATCTTTTAATCCCGAGGGGAGGCAAGGCATTAATCGAGGCAACGGTAAAAAACGCTAAGGTTCCCGTAATTGAAACCGGAGCAGGCAATTGTCACATTTACGTGGACGAGTTTGCCGATCTTGAAATGTCGACGATAGTTGTAAATAATGCAAAAACTCAACGCCCGTCTGTGTGCAATGCGGTAGAGACTGTTCTTGTCCACGAAAAAGTTGCGGAGCGATTTCTTAAGATGATGGCGGAGGGTTTCACACACGAAGTCGAGCTCCGCGGCGATTTAGCCGCTACGACTATCCTGAAAGGCATAAAAACAGCAACGGACGAAGACTGGTATACCGAATACAATGATTACATACTCACCGTCGGAGTAGTTTCCTGCGTCGAAGAAGCATGTGAGATAATAAACAGGTGCGGAACCCGTCACAGTGACGCAATAATGACGGAAAACGTTAAAAATGCCGAATATTTCTTAGAAAATGTTGATTCGTCCGCCGTCTATCTCAATGCCTCAACCAGATTCACGGACGGGGGCGAATTCGGAATGTCGGCCGAAATGGGAATATCAACCGACAAGCTGCACGTTAGAGGTCCGATAGGTCTCGATGCTCTCACGACGACAAAGTTTATTGTATTGGGTAAAGGCCAGATACGTTGAGTTTGTCAACTTTCGATTGATAAAAAGGTACTTAAATGACAAAGACACGACTAACAAAAGAACAGAGAATTAAACGCAGGAAACGGACTCGAAGAAAGCTGATTGGCTTGATATTTCTGTTTCTTGCGGTTGTCGGAACGGTTTCCATTATTTCCGCAGCAGTTGCACAAGTCACTCTTCTTTTAGATGACAGCGATGAGTATCTGGAGTACGAAAATCTGTTTGCTCAGCTCGTTTCTCTGGATCCGATAGCCTTTGACAGCATTGAACAGGCAGACAAAAACGTACTCAAACAAGCCGCCATAGAAACCACATTGGCTTTTGAAGACACCGATAAATACGAAAGAACCGCTGATACGGGGCAAATAGTTCTACCCGTAGTGGATATAGAGAGGTATGCAACAAAATTGTATGGACCCAACTACTATCTTGAGCATGGGACTTTTGGACAGACCGGTCTTATACTTGGGGATTTGGAGGATACAAGCGGATACATATATCTGCCTGAAAAGAACGCATATATCATCCCCCCTCTAAGCGCAGCCGGGTCTTTCATACCTAAAATTGTCGAAATCCAGCGAAGCGGAAATACAAAAACCCTCAAAATAGCCTATATGCAGATTGATACCTCTCTGTTCAGCGTCGTCAATGACCCCGACTCCCAAATTGTTGTAAAGTATATGGATTATGTGCTGATAAAAGAGAGCGGACAGTATTATCTCTATTCTATCCGAACAAGTAGCGACAAGGAGGAATAAACGCCTTGACCTCCCCAAATAACAGCTGCGGTTTCAAAAGAATTTTCTGTTTTATCAAAAACAGAAGATTATCGTCTGCGGCGTTTTTGATTTTAATAGCCTCAATACTTATTGAGGTTTTTTTCTTTAATTTCAGACATTTTGAATCACTCGGTTTTTTACCGATATCCTCCGGAGAAGCGACAGATATCCAAGGCATGACCCCTCTGGAAGACGGGAATTATATTGTCGGCGAAAGCGGAAATTCCAGGATATTATTCAAACCGAACGGATTTGTAAAAAACATTAAAATAAGTGTTTCCTCCCTGTCGAAAGGCTATATGGACTTTTTTATATCTTTTGTCGACGAGGGAAACTCCGAACCGTTTGAAACGGAAGTGAGGAGAGTGGTGCCGGGTGTTGAAAGAACCCGTTATCACAGGACTCATTTTTCGGGAATCGCCGGCGAAGTTGCAATTAATTTAATAAATCAGCCCTTTGATACAGTCTCGTTGGATGAAATATCCTTTAATCAGACCGTTCCGTTTAACTTCTCAATTTTCAGATTTTGTTTCGTTTATTTTTTATTGTTCATTCCTTATTGTTTCAGACCTGATTCGAAAATTTATGAATTTTTATTGATGGATAAAAAACATAAATTCATCAAAATATCAACCGTCTTCATATTAGCGGTCCTGATTGCGGTTTTCTTCAGAATTTTGACCACTTCCAACTCCTTTTGGGTCAATCCGTCAAGGGATTACGACAATCAGTATCAAAGACTCAGCGAATCAATATTGGATGGTCGGGCAGACCTTAAAGAAGACCCGCCCGAATGGCTTGTAAGAATGCAAAATCCCTATGACACAAACGCAAGATTAAAGCTTGAACTTGAATACGGAGAAAATGCGCTTTGGGATCACGTTTTTTTTGAGGGAAGATATTATTCATATTTCGGAGTACTTCCTGCGCTCGTTTACCATATACCCTTTTATCTTATTTCAGGTGATCATGCACCTACATATTTCGGGATATTCCTGTGCCTGACGGTTTTTTCATTCTTTTCATTCTTACTGTTTTATCTCCTGGCTAAAGAATATTTTGATAAAACCCCGTTTGTAACTTATATTTTTATCACCTTGATTTTTGTTTTTTCTTCCGGTGCCGTATATATTGCCCACAGACCGGATTTTTATTCGTTTCCGATTGCATTGTCAATGGCCCTTACCGTCGGGGGGTTGTGTTTCTGGCTTATCTCTAAAGCGTCAAAAAAAGGTCATTCGCTGTTTTTTACGGCTTTGGGTTCATTCTTCATTGCGCTGAATGCGTTGAGCCGACCTCAATTTTTGATTTCCGCCTTCCTGTTCTTGCCGATTTTTTACGATAAACTGATACCGAGATATCTTTTTTCGAAGAGAAGTCTGACATTTCTTTTATCCTCTCTGTTTCCATTTATCTTAGTCGCTGTTTCGGCAGGTTATTACAATTATATTCGTTTCGGAAATGTTCTTGATTTCGGCGCCAACTATAATCTTACCAGCAATGATATGACCGTCAGAGGATTTGTGGCGAACAGAATTCCTTTGGGTCTGTTTACATATCTTCTTCAACCGGTAGATGTGGACTTTTTATTTCCCTATATCAAACCGACGTCCGTAACCGCAAAATATCTGGGCGTAACAATTAAAGAGCCTACATTCGGGGGACTTTTTGCAATCAGCTCCTTCAGCTGGTTATCCATGCTGACCTTTATAAGATCCGACAATCCGTCTGCGGATAAAACCCCAAAGCGACTGGCCATTGCCTCAATTATTGCCGCTTTAATATTGATAATCGCGGATACGCAGATGGCCGGCATACTTCAGAGATACTTTTCGGATTTTTCCTGGCTAATACTTCTTTCCGCTTCAATAGCGGCAATGGAAATATCAAACAGTCCTGAAAAATCTCATACCGCAAAAACCGTAATAAGGACTTTTTTAACACTGTCATTGATACTTTGCATACTCTATCAATTATCACTTTCCTTTATTGACATAACACACACACTCTCTCAAACCGAACCTGAAAAGTTCTATTCCGTTTCCTCACTATTTGAATTCCTTTCTTAAATATAAAGGAGCGTTATCGTGGATAAAATTGCCATTCTCATACCATGTTACAACGAAGAAAAAACAATCTTTAAGGTAGTCAAAGACTGTCGTACATTAATTCCCGATGCATCCGTATATGTTTATGACAACAATTCAAGTGACAACACTGTCTCCGAAGCCGAAAAAGCCGGAGCAATTATCAGATACGAGAGGCAGCAAGGCAAAGGCAATGTTATCCGCAGAATGTTTCGGGAAATAGATGCCGAATGCTATCTCATGCTTGATGGCGACGATACATATCCCCTCGAAAGCGCCCCGGAAATGATATCTCAGGTTCTTGACAGAGGCGCGGATATGGTGGTAGGCGACAGATTATCCTCAAGCTATTTTACGGAGAACAAAAGAGCATTTCACAATATGGGAAACCGTCTTGTCAGAGGAAGCATAAACCTTCTGTTTTCAAGCAAAATCAAGGACATTATGACCGGATTCAGAGCATTCAGCTATGAGTTCGTCAAGACCTTCCCCGTTATTTCGAAGGGTTTTGAAATTGAGACCGAAATGACAATTCACGCCATAAGCCACAACATGCAGGTGGAAAATATTATTGTGGATTACCGGGACAGGCCTGAGGGAAGCGAGTCAAAACTCAATACGTATATTGACGGGGTTAAGGTTTTATCTACGATTTTCAATCTTTTTAAAAACCATCGTCCATTTCTTTTTTTCGGTATTCTCGCATTGATTCTGATCGTTTTAGCCGTTTCGATGTTTATTCCGAGTGTTCTGATACCGTTTTTAAGAACCGGGCTGGTTGAAAAGTTTCCAACTTTGATAGTTTGTGTGTTTCTGTCTTTATTTTCAGTTTTCTCTTTTTACACCGGATTGATTTTAGACACTATGCGCTACAGCGGTCGCTGTCAGTTTGAATTCAACCTACAACTGATTTCAGATGAAAAGAAGAGAAAAAGGTGTGAAAATGAGCGGAATGCTTGATTATTTAAAATGGCGCGGAGACCTTTCATTTGAAAGTGACCCTATAAACGAAGTTGACAATTTAATTTTCTGTAGATTAAGCTACCTTCCGTTTGAAGACGTTTTAGGTGTTGATTTTTCAGGGAGCATCAGCCTGAAAGACGCACTTCAAAAAGTGCAATCAGCCCGTCAGGAATTCGAAGAAGAGAAAGACAAAGAAGAAAAGTATTTGAATGAACTTCATTTCATCTCTTCGGTTGCAGAGAGCATCCGATTTAATAATTTGGATATAATCTCTTTCACCTGTATATTCGACGAGGAAAAGCAACAACAATTTTCCGCCACAACATTTTTCTTCAATAACAGTATATTTATTGCCTTCCGGGGTACGGATGATTCGTTAGTCGGGCTAAAAGAAGATTTTAATATGAACTTTATCAGCCCCATTCCTTCTCAAATTGAGGGGGTTAAATATTTAAATAAAGTCTCAAATAAAATCAGCGAAATATACCTCGGCGGGCATTCCAAAGGCGGAAACATTGCCATATATGCCGGTGCTTTTTGTAAAAACAAAATCCGAAAGAAAATTAAAAAGATTTATAACAACGACGGTCCCGGCTTCTCAAATGAAATCGTGGAATCAACAGAATATCTGAATATTGAAGAGAGAATCATAACTCTTATACCTCAGACTTCAATAATCGGTCTTATGCTTGAAAACCGCGGCAAGTACTCTGTAATAAGCAGTTCCAACAGAGGTTTACTGCAACATGATCTTTTCTCATGGGAAGTATCGGGAAAGGAAATAGTGCGGGTTGAAGAGGTGGATAAACTCAGCAGGTATTTCGACGCCACTTTGGATGACTGGCTTCGCGGTATCAATCAGGAGGAACGGCAAAAGTTTATTGATATTTTATATGACATCATCACATCTGCAAATTTTAAAAAAACGTCCGATCTTTCCCAAAATCCGATAAAAAGCACGGCCGCAATCATTAAAGCTTACGCTTCAGACGACAAGGAAAACAGAGAGGTCATTTCAACACTTCTGAAAAGTTTATTTAAAATAGCCGGCAGCAATTTGTTTTCAAAAGAAATATAACTTATTTGCATAGTACAGCCCTTAAAAACATATTCATCTTAACGGTTTTAACGAATTAATATAATAAAAACAACAAGTCGGTGAGCCGAAAATTCGGCTCACCGACTTGTTAATAGTTTTCAATTATTCACCGTTGTCCGTGATAAAGCTTTTTTGTCTGATATTTCGGTTCGCAGGTTAGGTTTACCCCGAGTTTTCTGAATACATTCTCATCCACATGTGAAAGAAGAACCGTAGAATGCGCTTCGCACCCGTGCAGATCTTTTAGTTTAGACAAAGCAAGCTCCGCGGTCGGATTTGTCGCAGACCCCATAGAAAGAGCTACTAAAACTTCGTCGGTGTGAAGTCTCGGATTGTTTCCCCCCAAATGATCCACCTTCAAATGCTGTATCGGTCCAATTACGTTTGGTGACAGCAGATGGATATCATCGCTTATTCCCGCAAGCGCTTTGAGAGAATTCAGCAACAATGCCGATGAAGATCCGAGAAGTTTAGAGGTTTTTCCGGTAATGATTCTCCCGTCACGCAATTCCAATGCCGCTGCAGGTCCGTCGGTTTCCTCCTCTTTCTTCAAAGCAGCTGCAACTACCGCCCTGTTTTCCGAAGTCAGATTCGCCTGTTTCATTAGGAGCTTTATTCGATAAACTTCATCCTGAGCGTCAAAGCCTTTTCTGTGTTTACAAAGCGCAGAGTAATATCTTCTCACTATTTCCTGATTTGAAGCTTCGACAACCACATCGTTATCCGTTATGCAAAACCCGACCATATTCACTCCCATATCGGTCGGGGATTTATACGTGCATTTGTTCCAAAGCCTTGTCAGCATCTCTGACAGCACGGGAAATATTTCAACATCTCTATTATAGCTGACAGCCATCTCCCCGTATGTTTCAAGGTGGAAGGGATCTATCATATTTACATCCGACAGATTTGCCGTTGCAGCTTCATACGAAAGATTTACAGGATGTTTTATCGACATATTCCATATCGGAAAAGTTTCAAATTTTGCATAGCCGGCCGGCTTGTTTATACGGTATTCATGATACAGCTGAGATAGGCAAACGGCCATTTTCCCGCTTGCGGGACCGGGCGCGGTTACTACAACCAACGGTTTCTCAGTCTCAACATATTCATTTTTTCCAAATCCGTCGTCCGAAACAATAAATTCTACGTTTGAGGGATATCCCTCTATCGGATAGTGTTTGTAAACTTTTACACCGAGTTGCTCGAGGTAGTTTTTGAAGGCATCTGCCGTAGGTTGTGACGCATATTGGGTTATCACAACACCGCAAACAATAAGTCCGATTCCTCTGAATGCATCAATCAATCTGAGTACATCAAGGTCGTAGGTTATTCCATGGTCGCCCCTGACTTTATTCTTTTCAATGTCATCGGCATTAATTACAACAATTATTTCGACATCTTCTTTCATTTCAAGAAGCATATTGATCTTACTGTCGGGTTCAAATCCCGGAAGAACCCTTACGGCATGATAATCATCAAAGAGTTTTCCGCCAAACTCAAGATACAGTTTTCCGTCAAACTCCGATATTCTCTTTCTAATATTATCGGATTGAAGTTTGAGGTATTTTTCATTGTCGAACCCTATTTTCCGCATTCGTCCTCCAAACAATATTGCCGCTTATATTTCGCCACACAAGTTCGATTTTATCACATCTTTATTCTGCCAACAACAGGATTTTCACTCAATTACAGCCTCAATCATAACTGAAGCCACTCGCCCCGCCTGTTCCAATCCCCAACCTGCGTTTTCAACTATTACTGCAAACGCATACGGATTATCGTCATCGGCAATAACCCCGGTAAACCAAGCGTGCGGTCGTTCGCCGTCCAAGGTTTCCGCCGTCCCGGATTTTGCGGCCAATCCCTCAACACTCCCGAATCCATAATAATTCTTATACCCTGTTTTTACATTGTTTATCATGAGCTTTAAAATCTCATCCGCCACATTCGAGTTCAAAAGCCTTTCTGATTTCGAAAAGTAGTATCCGGGATAAAGCGGAACCCCAATATTTGATTTTACACTTGAGATTATTTTCGGATTGACAGCCTTTCCTTTATTTGCAATGGCTCCCATAAATCTCGCCATTGCAATAGGATTTACCAAATCCTTATATTGACCTATACCCGACCAGGCGAGGTCTCCTTTGTCTTTTGGCATCTGATATGAACCGACGGCAACAGGAATTTTGCTCATATACATTCTTTTGGTCAGACCGGCTCTTTCAGCTGACCGAGATATCACACTTTCCCCCAACATAAGAGATAATTCTGCAAATGCGACATTGCAGGACTTTTCAAACGCCTCTTCTATCCCTATCTCTCCGTGAACTCCGTTGCAGTTTACTATTTCACCGTCAACATCAATACTGCCTTCGCAGTTAAATCTGATTTCGAACAAATCCGGTATCTCTGATATCGCTGCGGCAAGGGTCGCCGTTTTAAATATCGAGCCGGGAGTAAAAGTAGAGGATATGCATCTGTTGATATAGACTCCCTCATATCTCTCTTCCGACAGCTGCTCTGTTTCAGGCGGATTTTCGGGATCAAAAGCAGGTGAGCTTACCATACAGATCACTTCTCCGTTTTTATAATTGTACAGAAAAGCGGCGCCTTTTCTTCCTTCAAATGCGGCTAAAACCTTGGAATTTACTTCAGCGTCCAGCGTGAGTTCTATTCGGTTCCCCTTATCCGAAACGGAATAGACTCCCGTAACGGGATTGTAACCCATAAGTTCCGTTGCAAAGTATTCTTTTGCTCCCGTACCTATATTGCCCTCAACATCTCCGACGGCGTGAAGAGTTGATTTTCTTATTAAAAGATTTTCATTGTATGTTATACCGTCGCGTGACATCTCCGCGAGTACAATTCCGTTTCTGTCCGTTATCTCTCCCAATGCGATGACGCCGTCCGAATAAGCATGTCTGTTCACAGGAAATGACACCCATTCATCTCCGTCTTTAAAATATCTGGTTAGGTAAACCAACATGCCGGCGATCATGGCGACGACGAGTATAAGGCATATGTATATTCTCTTTGTCACCGCTTTCATTCTATTTTACTCCTGAAAAAAATAGACTCATTCTTTATCGCAAAGCTGGCGTTTCTTCTGGTATCCGCTGCTTTTACGAATGCCATCATTCCGAAACAGGATACCATGCTTGACCCCCCGTTTGACACAAAAGGAAAAGTCACTCCGGTCAGCGGCAGAATATCAACCGATCCCAGTACATTAAGCATCATTTGAAAAACGAGCATAGATGTCGCCGCAACCGCCATTATGGAATAGAAAGTCGACCTCCCCGTCATTGTTGACTTGGCGGCAAAGACAGCCAACATCAAAATTAAATATATACAGACAAGTCCGATGAGCAGACCAAGCTCCTCGCTCACTACTCCGAAAACAAGATCGGTATCCGCCGCCACTACTCTATTCAGCCATCCGTTTCCTGCGCCTACGCCGAACAAACCGCCGCTTGCCGCCGCAGACATCGTTCTTGCCTGCTGAAATCCTCCGTCGTGCGGGAATTGCCATGCCTTTCCCCATACGGAAAATCTGTTCATAATGTAAGGTTTAAACTTAAGCGTTATCATTCCCCCAAATGCGGTTGCAAATGTAATCAGGGCAAGTGTGGCAATGTCTCCGGTTCTCATAAATGAAACAACTAAAAATACAACAAAAAAGATAAGAGCCGCCCCGAAATCACCGGAAAAAGCCAACAACCCTCCACACACAGCTGTCAAAAGCAAATACATTATCAAATTTCGCTTTGCAAAAAGTCTGTCCAGTGTAGCCGTTCCCGCAAAAACAAAACAGACTTTTGCTATTTCGGACGGTTGGATTGAAAAACCCGCTATATAAAGCCAGTTTTTTGCACCGTTTACAACCGTTCCCAAAACCGCCGTTGACATGAGTAATCCTATTGCCGCCGCACCCATAAACCATCTCATAGAGTTTGCTCGCTTTACATCTCTTATCAACCATCCCAACATGATAAAGAAAAGCAATCCGATTAAAAAAGCCAGAAAATGCTTATACATTTCAAAAGGCTCACTCGCGGCGGTAACTCCTAAACCAACCGAAGAAAGGAAAAACGCAATAGATTCAACTTCAAATCCGCGGTTCTTCATTATTCTAAAAATAATAAAATAGGCCCACATCGCCGTCGAGGTCAGTATAAAACAGACGGGAAGCGAAACATCAAATCTGCTCGGATTCGCAAAACAGAGCTGCAAACAAAGAAGGATCTGAAAAATCGTAATCAGATAAATAGTAAAAGAAGGTTTTATGTCTACTCCCGGGGGAGTCCTTATTTCTTCAATGGTGCGTTCCACACTGGAAAGAGCCGAAAGCCTTGTCTCGATACCTCCGAAGGAAATACTGTCTCCATAGTCAACCGTGCTTTTCCCCTCGACCTTTTCCCCATTTACCATAACGCCCGTCTTGGAATTCAGGTCGATAATTTCCCATAATCCGTCTTCTTTTCTAATAAGGGCGGCATGAGTTCTCGATACAGTATTGAAATTAAGCACTATATCCGATTTTCTGGCCCTCCCTATTACATTTTCCCAGTGGTTAATCGGAATATGGAGCCCATTGGGGAGATCAAGATAGCCCCAAGTTTCCGGTTCCGATTTTTTAAAGAGAGATCTCGTGGTTCTTATTGCTATCAACAGCGCAATAAAAACGAGGATATACCTCGATAGGGCGGTAAAGTATGAAAAAAACAATGGGTATTTATCAACCGCGTTTATGAGTATATCCCTTATGTAAGAGTTCAATATGTCTATTTCGTATTCCATTAGTACAACTAAATCTCAAATATAGCTCGTTATTCATTTTACATATCCGACATCCGGCATATGAAATGAATAAATCCGGCTTGCTGTCCTTTAATTATCTTCGCCTTTTTAGGTCTCCTATATATCAGGAGCTTCCTCGATGTAAAATTCCGTACAAAGACTATAACCCTTGCTGCGATCTTGCCGGTCATGTAATAGTTGCCGGGAGCAATTATGCCTTCAAAAATTTCGGATTTTGCCAACAGTTCCTCAAAAAGCCGAATTATCGCACTGTTAATTCCCATTCCCACAACTGCAATCGCTACAAATATCGGAAATCTTTTTTTTGAATCCTCAATATCGGATTTTCCGAAAGCCCGACAGTCCGACAAGAGGCCGTTTGCCACAACACCGAAAACAAATCTTTAACTTTATCTTTTTTTGAAACGGCTGTCTCAAATAGCCCTTTCAAAAATCCGGCAACTCAATGTTATCACAATGTACTCGAATATTCTACAAGACTGCAGTATAAAGCGGATTCATCTGAATCCGCTCTATCATATCTTAATATACCGTATTATACGGTTATTCTATGATTTTTATTCTTTCGCTCGCCGGAAATTTTTCTTTCGGTTCGGGTTCGGAAATTATGTTTCCAAACGGCATTTGAGCTAAAAGCTCAAAGTTTTTGTCCAGACCATACTCCTCTGTTACCCATTTATCTATCACCGGATTGTAGTGCTGCAAACTCGCCCCTATATTTGCCCCTCTCAAAGCAACCCAGATATTCGATTGCACTATTGCGTTCTCATGATTTGCCCAGATGTCGAAACTCTGCTTGTAATTCGGAAATCTATCCTGCATTTTGCCGACAATATTTCTGTCAATAAAGTATAGCACCGTTCCTTTTGCTTCGACAAATCCCTTAAACTTCGTTTTATTTATCGAATTGTCAAAAGTTGCATTGACTTTATTCCAGAATTCCACATGCTTCTCATCAAAAAGAAGAAGCAGTTTTGCGCTTTGCATATTAAATGCACTTGGAGTCGCGACCAAGACTTTCCCGATTAGCGCTTCGATCTCTTTGTTATCGACTTTTACCTGATTGTCCAATTCATAATAAGATCTTCTTTTTTCCAGATAATCAAGATAATTTTTCATGTCTCATTCTCCCAAATATCTTTTTTGCGGCTCAATCCGCTAAATCCCTGTCGTTGCTCTTTTCTATGCGTCGTTGTTTATTTCCTGCTTCGGAATTTATTGTTATCTTTTAAGTATTTATTATTAACAAAAATCACCTAATTATATTAGGTGATTTTGGTGGGAGCGGGTGGATTTGCCACTTCTCTTTCTCACCTCTAATGGCTACTTTTTACTGCTTTTTATAGGTAAAATGAGCCTTTTTTCTATGCTTTTTTTCATCTTTCCAAGTTTGTAGTAGGGAATTAGTAGGGACTTTAGACCATTTTCATTGTAAATCACTTCACTATTTCAATGCTCTTTATCTCATCCGCAAAAATCTCGATTGGATTTGAAAACCCAATCGCATCAATAATAATGCTTTCTTTGGGCGGATTGTTGTCTTCTGCAAACATATAGTCTCCAACGACCCCCCTAAAGATTTCATCGTCTATTGTTTTTATTACAACTTGTTTACCTTCATATTCTTGTAAGTTCATTTTTTCTCCTCAAGTAAGAGTATGTCCGGAGGCTAGTTTGTCGCTCTATCAATAATATTATAGCGCTTTTAATTCTGTCAGTTTCTTGTCTAATGCGTTAACGGCATCTGCATATAATCTTTTTACATGCCTTTCACTGTAATTCATTATTTCGCCTACTTCTTTCCATTTTAGTCCGTCAATATAACGAAATTCTAATAATGAACTATATCTCGAATCGTCAAGCGACATAAACAGCTGTCGAGCTTCTCTTTTTAATTCAATCAATTCAAGACGTGAATTATCAATCTCGACACCCATATCAGCCATAGCAGCTATAACCTTTTCTCTTCTATGGTAATCGGGAGATCCTTTTTGATATACAGCTTTTGGATACTGCCGGGTGGTTTTTGTAGCTTGTGTTTCAAGCAACATATAGGATACTTCGGCTTCCCGGATCCTATCATTAATCCTATTTAACTTTTTTAGATACTCTTGTGCTGTCATAGAAAACCTGTTCTTATAACACTTTTAATATTCCAACTACAAATCTAATTTCCAAGTATCCTTAAAACCATAATATTGAAAATTCACACAATCATACAGCTGTTTTCTCTATCACTAATGCACTTATAGCTCATCCTTTTATGGTTCAAGGCTATCCCGCTATTTCTTGAGTTGTTTCTTCTCCATTGAGTCACCTAGTTTCTTTGTGTATAATCATCCAACCATTCATAAAAAGTATCTGAATCTATGATTTGGATGTCTTTCCCTTTCGCGTTTAATGCCATTGCTTTTTTAACTTTGTTGCTAACCGTGATGTTTTGATGAGGTTTATAAAATCCAATAATCACCATATCCGTTTCTTTGTTAACATTATTTTGTATTTTTGCTCCTAAATTGGCAACGAGTTGTGCCCCTTCAACTCGAGTATGCTTTTCAAGAGTCCCAGTAAAAACGATATTTAAGCTGTTGAATGGGTTGTTCGGATCGTATTCTGTTGTCGCGGTTATTTCCCTTAAATCTTGTTTATAAGCTGGCCTGAATAATTCATCAAGCGTAACACCTCTATTTTTAACTTCCTTTTTTATTTGCTCATATAGTTCTACTGTTACAAGGCAGTCTGATATAGAGCGATGTTCAGGACTTTTTGATAAACCTAAGTGAAAAGACACAGTTTTTAGTTTGTGACTCGGAAAGTCTGGATATAGTTTTCTAGACAACCTCAGTGTGCAAACATAATCGTTATCAAAAGAATAACTATAATTCTCAGCCGTTCTTGTTAAAAAGCCAATGTCAAAACTAGCATTGTGGCATACCAAAACATTATCAGCGCAAAAAGACAAAAACTCTCTGATTGCTTTTTCGGTCTCAATTCCTTCTGACAGCATTTCTTCTGTGATGCCTGTCAACTCGGTAATTTCTTCTGGCAAATATCCCGCATCTGATATAAGTGTGTTGAAACGTTCTTGTTCTATACCATCTTTAATTCTTACTGCTCCAATTTCAATGATTACATCTAGATCACGGTAATATCCTGTAGTTTCTATATCAAGAGCTATATATTCATCTAATAAATAAAGCTTAGATCGTTGGTTGCTCATGATGCCCTCCTACAATATTCAAATAATTATCTGCTTTAAAAATATAAATATTCTTTTCCCATAAACTCATCCCAATTTCACAGTGAGCGTTCCATATAAACATGTAAGTGGCGAAAACCGCCACCTATTATATTCAGTATATCAGGTTATCAATAATGTTCAACAAAAAAAGTCTCCAGTGAAACTTCACGATTTGCATTTTTAATTATTATCTATCTGCCTATCAATTTCATCTGCTATTTTGGCATATTTTTCAGCAAGATTTACATTATTGTTTTGAGCATAATAAACTTGTACATCACGAACTGAATCAGATAATGCAAATGCCTCGTCTTCGGATAAATCTTTGTTTTCGATAAACTCAATTTTTTCTTTCAAAAGAGCTTCTATTTCACTTTCTTTTAATTTGAGTATCATTTTTTCTCCTTAAGAAATTTCTTTATTAGTCTTGAGTAAGTTCCCGCTCTAGCTCTAGCCTTCTAATGTGCTGTTCCCGCAACGAGATAGTTATACCTATATCCAGTTCAACTATATATATTCTACCGTATCCGTATTGTATTTGAGCTGGTCTAATTATTTTGCCTGGTAATCCGTGATAGTATCCGCATATGTCGCTTGCTACTCTATCGCCACTTTCAAACGCCTTATTCTCCATGTATAAGTCGCTCCCTTCGTTCTTTAATGGCTTGTTTTTGTTCCTCTTCAAAAAACTTTGCTTTTTCTATCCTTAGTTTTCTTCGTTTTTCTTCTTCTTTTTCAAGTTGTTTTCTTTGCTTCTCATATAATTTTATTCTAGCTTCTTTATCTTCTTTAGATCCGCTTTCTTTGTGCGTATGTACGTTGACTTTTTTGCTATCCCTTGGATCATATTCTACTGTACATTTACAAAATCTATGGCGCCGGAAGACATCATTACCAGTATCCCTTACAGATTGGTAGTCATATACACCTACAAGCTTGTTACACCAATCACAACACTTGCCGGTGGATGTGCGAATAATTCTCGGAGATAATCCGCTCTTAAAATGAAAAGCTGCATTTATTTTGATAGCTGCATCTACTACTGATTGACTGTAATTAACAACCGGTTCGTCTAGGATCCATGAAACATTATCAAAATTTTCTTCACTTGCAACACGATTAACGATGCCTTCTATACGATCTATATTAAGTTCCGGTTTTAGTGCTTTAATGCCTATACCTGCTTGCTTATTTAATGCTGCTTGCACTTCTGCAGAATAATCAGCTATTAATTTATGGTTATTCTCTAATGTGTTTTTTAAGATCCTATCAGCAATGTTGTAATACATTCTACCATCTGGTAGCACATCAGAAGTTATATGTTTTTTAAATGTTGCTGCTAAATTCTCACCAATTAAAATTGCATATTCATTAGCTTCCGCATAGGTTGCTTTTTGTGATTTAAGCAGCTTGAATAACTCTTTTATCCTCGTATTTTCTTCTATTGATCTTTGAAAATCTTGCTGTATTTTTAGTAAAAGCTCGGGGGCTATATCTTCTTTAAACATTCTTTTTTTGCTCCGTTTTTCTTATTATGCTAGGATAATTCCCGCTTTTTTCTATCTGTTCTACTACCAGGTATTCAAAATCATCTTCATATATATCAATACCCCCTACTATATATAGCACTTTATATTTTGATTTATTCTCATTCTCTAAAAAATCTTCCTTAAATAGTCGCCAATATTCTAATAGGTCGCCTTCTTCCTCTGCTATATACATCTTTGCTTCTCTATCGCCGGCCTTAGCTTTTCTTTTCATTTCGGCTCGTTCTCTTTTTTTTCGAGCTTCATACTCTTTATTTTCCTTAGCTTCCCTGGTTTCCCATTCTTCTTCCCTTATCCTTTTAAGTTCTGCTATTTCCTCTGATCTTCTATCTCTCATTTTTTGGCGCTGTTTTTCTTTGTAATTGCTGTTGGCTTCCCACTCTTTACGGGCTTTATCAGCGCCAATGGCTCTACATTTAACACTGCAATACTTAGCCCTTGCAGCTGTCGCTGTAAAGGGTTTATTACAGATAACACATTGTCGCTCATAGCTTGCCATAAATACTACCTACCTTAAAAGTATGTGTATATGTGTGTATAAATATATAAGTTTAACATGAGAAAAAATGTACAGTGAACGGTCGAAGGTCGGAGCAACGGCCGGGGGGGGAAGGTATGCCCCCGGTGCGCCGTTGCCGTGTGGATCATAAAATATTTTTCACCGGATAACTGGGTTCTGGCTATCCTCTAAGCGCTTTCAGTAAAGTATTATTCTTTAAGTTATCTCGTTTAGCTTCATAAGTTTCTGCTTTTACTGTAGCTACTGCACGGTTTTTTCCTACAACTACCTTTTGGTTATATCCTTCCCCGTAGTCCCCGCAACGCTCTATAGTAGCAGAAGCTTCTTTCATTAATAGATCTTGCACCTCTTGAGACTTCAATAGTTCTCCTACACCTTTTTTGTTTAGTTTGATATATAACTTCTTTGCCATAGTGTTTTACCTTTCTTATTAGTTTTAATAATCGTTACCCCCCTTTCAAAATCTTTGAATAAAAGTTATCCAGGGGGGCTTTATTTATTTCAGATCTTTCCCTCGGTTTAACTTGCCGGTAACTTGCTTATTCTTTATTAAATAAAACTTTATGAAATGCCTTGTATACTCTATCTAGATCGTTTTCTTTATGCACTCCGGTTTCTTTTCTTATGCGCTCTTCTATCTCTTCGTTGGCCTTTTCCTGTTCTTCCTTTATCCTGCGCTGCGCTTCGGTCTCTTTATCTTCCTTTATTTTTGCTGCAGCTTTTTCTAATAGGTCTTGTACCTTTTCGTTGGGCTTTCCTATTTCATTTATATAATCATGGAACGCTTCAAGTTCTGCTGCTTCTCTTGTTTTTTTATTCTGTTCAGCGTTTTCAAACAATGTCTGTAAATCTATTCTGTTACGCTCATCTAAATATTTTTTAATATCCGCCATAATCCCTATACCTTCTTCCTTCGCTCCTCAGCTTCTGCCATAATCTGTTTAATTTTTTCAAATGTGTTTAACCGATAAAAAACAGTGTTGACTATTCCGTTTCGTTTTTCAAACTTCCACTTTAGATTTTCCTGCTCTACCGTGTTGCCGTTTGAAAGATATGCAACGGGAGGACGTTTCGCTATATCAACCTGCAATCTTCTTAATACTTTATTAGCATATTCGTTTTGGCTTACTACTTCCTCGCAGATCTCATATGTCTGTGCAATTAAATCTTTTATTTTTTTCTCGGCCTCGGTATATACATTTTCCATATCTGTTAAAATATCTTGTTTTATCTTGTCATATTCACCAGGCGTCATAATTGGTTGTCGCTCAAATGTTTCCCGCTTATACTTTAAATTCTGTTCTGCAAAGATAGCAGCTTGCTTGTCTTTGATTGCTTTAGTGTAATCGTCAATCTCTCCGGCTCGTTCTGCTTTTTCAATTCTCGGTTCAATCTCTACTGCTTTTTTACCGGCCTCTTTAATGAGATTATCGTATTTCTCCAGTTCTAAGTGATATTTTCCTAATGCCTCGGCCATCTGTTTTTCGTATTCTGCAAATTTTTCTAATGTCATGTTTTTTAGCTCCTTTCTACATGAACTTTTGTTTATTATTTATGCATTTATTTTCGTCTATCACGATTCCACCGCCTTTTTGTTGCGTTCTCTTTCTTCTCTTTCTTCAATTACTCTTTCGATAACCGCAACCGGATCATCGCATTTCAGCAATATTTTAATTACTTTGA
>JGI24710J26742_10000272_pt1 | contig 48544 bp, 35 predicted proteins | sample BioPla2DNA2_FD_26742 | JGI IMG/M metagenome (IMG submission 26742)
AAGATTTTATTCTTTGACGAACCTACATCTGCTTTAGATCCTGAGCTAACCGGGGAGATTCTTAAGGTAATAAGAAATCTAGCTAATGAGAATATGACCATGGTTATCGTAACCCATGAGATGGCATTTGCAAAGGAAGTGGCTGATAGGGTCATCTTTATGGATAATGGACTGGTTGTAGAGCAGGGCACTCCTGAGGAACTCTTTGGTAATACTGTCAATCAGAGAACTAAGGAATTCTTGCAGCGATATTCAGATATATAATTTTAAAAGTGTACCGGGTACAAAAAACTGTACCCGGTACACTTTTAGAAAGATTATGCATTTTCATGGGAAATATTGGTATATGAAAATAATGCTTGCAAATATTACCTCTTTTTGATATAATTAAATATGTGCAAAATGATAAGACTAAGAAGGAGTGGACGCAAGTCCACTCTTATATTTTGTAATAAGAAGTAAAACTTAGTCTTGGATGCTTTTAGTTAGAAAGAAGGGTATAAGATGGCAAAACACGATGTATATGAGAAAAGGACTGAGAAATTATTAGAACCGATAATAGCGGAGAATAATTTTGAATTGTATGATGTGGAATATGTGAAGGAAGGTAGCAATTGGTATCTACGGGCCTATATAGATAAGGAAGGCGGAATTAATGTAGACGATTGCGAGCTTGTCAGCAGAGAGCTGAGTGATTTGCTTGATAAAGAGGATTTTATTCCGGATGCCTATATTCTTGAAGTGAGTTCGCCGGGACTTGGTAGACAGCTAAAGAAGGATAAGCATTTTGAGCGTAGTATTGGTGAGGAAGTAGAGGTCAAGCTCTATAAGCCTATCAATAAGCAGAAGGAATGGGTGGGTATACTTACTTCCTATAATGCTGACGCTCTAACGATTAAGATAGATGAAGAGAACCTGATGGAAATAGCCAGAAAAGATATTGCATTGGTCAGATTGACCTTTGATTTTTAGTGTGAGTTGTAAAGTTNAGANNGGGAGAAGAATTTCTCCGTTGTAGGTCAATGAATGTTTATTATTAGAGAGGAGAAATATAAAAAATGGGTGCGAACAGGGAACTGATTGATGCTTTAAACCAAATTGAGAAGGAAAAGGATATTAGCAAGGAAGTCTTGCTGGATGCCCTTGAGAATTCTTTGGTGGCGGCATGTAAGAATAATTTTGGCAGGGCAGATAATATTAAAGTGAATATTGACCGTAATACAGGAGTGGTGAATGTCTATGCCATGAAGGAAGTAGTAGAGGATGTGACAGACCCCGTTACGCAGATTAGCCTGGCTCAGGCCAAGATGAAGGATATCGAAATCGATCTAGGTGATACGATAAGTATTGAGGTAACTCCTAAGAACTTCGGTCGTATTGCTGCTCAGAAGGCAAAACAGGTTGTAGTTCAAAAGATTCGTGAAGAAGAGAGAAAGGTTCTCTACAATCAGTATAGCGGTAAGGAAAGAGATATAGTAACCGGTATTGTACAGAGATATGTAGGAAATAATGTTAGTATAAATCTGGGCAAGGTTGATGCCATGCTTAATGAAAATGAACAGGTTAGGGGCGAGATATTCCGTCCTACAGACCGTATTAAGCTATATGTTCTCGAGGTTAAGGATACACCAAAGGGACCTCGTATCTTAGTGTCCAGAACCCATCCCGAGTTGGTTAAGCGTTTATTTGAGGCTGAGGTGACCGAGATTCAGGATGGCACAGTTGAGATTATGAGCATTGCCAGAGAGGCTGGTTCAAGAACTAAGATGGCAGTATGGAGTAACAATCCAAATGTAGATGCAGTAGGTGCCTGTGTAGGCCTTAATGGCTCCAGGGTAAATGCTATTGTATATGAGCTTAGAGATGAGAAGATAGATATTATCAATTGGAGTGATGACCCGGCTCAGCTTATTGAAAATTCTTTGAGTCCTGCCAAGGTAGTATCTGTTATGGTTGATGAAGAGCAAAAGAGTGCAAAGGTAATTGTTCCCGACTATCAGCTATCATTGGCGATAGGTAAGGAAGGGCAAAATGCAAGACTCGCGGCCAAGCTTACAGGATATAAGATTGATATAAAGAGCGAATCTCAGAGCATGGAATATTAAGGATGTGATTATAGATGGCGAAGAAAATACCATTAAGAGTATGTACCGGGTGTGGTGAGTCAAAGCCAAAGAAGGAATTGATTAGAGTTCTGCGTACACCGGAGGATGATATTGTCCTAGACGCAACTGGTAAGAAGAATGGCAGAGGAGCATATATTTGCTGTTCGGTGGATTGCTTGCGTAAATCAATAAAAACCAAAGGTTTAGATCGTTCCTTAAAGGTGGAGATACCCAAACATCTTTTAGAAACTATAGAGAAGGAGTTGGTATCACTTGAATCCGGAACTAAAAAAGGTATTTAGCCTCATTGGTATAGCAACTAAATCAAATAACATAGCAAGTGGTGAATTTCAAACTGAAAAGGCGGTGAAAGAGCATAAAGCAGCCTTAGTCATAGTAGCTGAAGATGCATCGGATAACACAAAGAAAATGTTCACAAATATGTGTACTTATTATAAGGTTCCCATTTATTTTTGTGGCTTAAAGACAGAGCTTGGCCACTGTATGGGAAAGGAAGTTCGGGCTTCTTTGGCAATACTTGATAAGGGTTTAGCAGACGCGATAAAAAAGCAACTAAAATGATGTAGTGAGATTAACGGAGGTAGTAAGTATATGGCAAAAATGAAAGTATTTGAGTTAAAGAATTTATTAAATGAACAATATCATGGGAATATCGAGAGTAAGGATATCCAGAAATTCCTTGAAAATAGCATGGGTATTAAGAAGACTCATAGCAGTAATCTTGAGGACCATGAAGTTAAGGCTGTTAAGGAGCATTTTGCGCCTGTGGCCAAGAAAACTTCCGAAACTCCTGCAACGAATAAGGTGCGTTCTGCAAGTCATAACAGTGAGATGGGCCAGGAGCTAACAGGTGGAAATAAATCAGCAGTACCTACAAGGCAGAGTCAAGGTCAAGCACCAAGAGGCCAAGTATCGCCTCAAGGCGCAGGTCAAACGAGGGTACCTACTCAGACCTATCATGCAGGAGGTACAAGAACACAAGGACAGAGACCTGAGGGTTCAGGTCAGAGAATACCACAAGGACAAAGACCTGAAGGTTCAGGCCAGAGAGTACCACAGGGACAGAGACCTGATGGATTAGGCCAGAGAGTACCACAAGGACAGAGACCTGATGGATTAGGTCAGAGGGGGCAACAAAGTATGAGACATGATGGAGCAAATCAATCACCTAGAGGTCAAAGACCACAGGGTGGAAGACCGCAAGGACAAAGACCTGGTGCATCAGGACCAGGAATGAGACAGGATGGAGTAAATCAAGCTAGGCCGGGAGGAAGACCAGCTTATGGTGCTAGTGGATCACCTAGAAGCCAGCAGCAAGGGGCTACGTCTAGGCCTGATGGTCAAGGATATCAGCAAAGAGGCCAAAGACCTGGAGGACCAGGGCAGGGTTACCAAGGTCAAGGTCAAAGACCTGGGGGCCAAAGACCTGATGGACCAGGCCAGGGAAGACCACAGGGACAGCAGGGACGTCCTTATCAGGGAGATAGAAACCAAAGGCCACAAGGTCAGGATCAGCGTCAGGGCTCATATCAGGACAATAGAAGAGCACCTGGTCAGGGAGGATATCGTTCAGACCAGCAGCAAGGCCAAAGGCCTTATGGACAGGGTCAGGGTAGACCAGCTGGTCAAAGACCTGGTGAACAAAGACCTTATAGCAATCATGGTAATTATCAAAGACCCCAGGGTGGTCAAAGAGGTGGATATAATAGAGGCTTTGAAACCTTCAACAAGGATGAGGATGATAAGCCAGCATACGGCAACAGATCCCAATCAGCTAGAAGAGGGTCTGGGGCTCAAAGACCTAATGAAAGAAAAGATTTTGATCAAAAGATTCTCGACCAAAAGGTGGCTGAGAAAAATGATAACAGAAGAAATAGAGACAGAATGAATAAGGATAAACAATATAGAGATAAAGCAGTTGCAGAACGTGACCTTGAGGATTTAAACAACAAGATTCCTAAGAAGGGACAGTTTATAAAGCCAAAGCCTGTTGTTGAGGTAAAGGAAGAGATTAAGGTTATCACCCTACCTGAGGTTCTTACAATTAAAGAACTTGCAGATAAGATGAAGATACCAGGATCAGCACTTATTAAGAAGCTGTTCCTCGCAGGTCAGGTTGTTACCATCAATCAGGAGATTACCTTCGAAGAGGCTGAAGAGATAGCATTGGAATACGACATTATCAGTGAGAAGGAAGTTCTGGTAAATGAAGTTGAAGAGCTCTTAAAGGAAGAGGAAGAGGATGAGGAGACAATGGTTAAGCGTCCTCCGGTTGTCTGTGTTATGGGTCATGTTGACCATGGTAAGACTTCACTTCTTGATGCCATAAGACATGCAGATGTTACTTCAAGAGAAGCTGGCGGAATCACACAGCATATAGGTGCCTACATGGTAGAGATTAATGGTGAGAAGATTACATTCTTAGACACACCGGGACATGAGGCATTTACCTCTATGCGTATGAGAGGTGCTCAGGCTACAGATATTGCTATTCTTGTGGTTGCCGCTGATGATGGTGTTATGCCTCAGACAGTAGAGGCTATCAGTCATGCTAAAGCAGCTGGCGTTAAGATAATAGTAGCAATCAATAAGATAGATAAGCCCACCGCAAATGTGGAGCGTGTAAAGCAGGAGCTTACAGAGCATGAGCTAATCGCAGAGGACTGGGGCGGAGATACTATATTTGTACCAGTATCTGCTCATACTAAGGAAGGAATCGAACAGCTTCTTGAGATGGTACTACTGACAGCAGAGATGGAAGAACTTAAAGCGAATCCTGACCGAAAGGCTAGAGGTCTGGTTATTGAGGCCGAGCTTGACAAGGGCAGGGGTACTGTAGCTACCATTCTAGTTCAGAAGGGTACCTTACATGTCGGTGATAATATTGTAGTTGGATCTTCATATGGTAAGGTTCGTGCTATGATTGACGACAAGGGTAAAAGAGCTGAAGTGGCAGGTCCTTCTACACCTGTAGAAATACTTGGTTTGAACTCAGTGCCTGATGTTGGTGAAATATTTATGGCGACCGAAAATGAGAAGGAAGCTAGAAATATATCAGAAGCATTTATCACACAGGGCAAGGAGAAGTTGATATCAGATACCAAGGCGAAATTGTCTCTGGATGGACTATTTTCACAGATACAGGCTGGTAATATTAAGGAACTGAACCTTATTATCAAGGCTGATGTTCAGGGCTCTGTAGAGGCTATGAAGCAAAGTCTTCTAAAACTTAGCAATGATGAGGTAGCCGTACGTGTAATCCATGGTGGCGTTGGTGCAATCAATGAATCTGACGTAATCCTAGCCAGCACCTCTAATGGTATTATAATCGGCTTTAATGTAAAGGCTGATACTAGGGCTAAGGAGATAGCAGAGCATGAAAATGTTGACATAAAGTATTATCGTGTTATATATAATGCTATCAATGATGTTGAAGCGGCCATGAAGGGACTTCTAGATCCTGTATTTGAGGAGAAGGTTACCGGTCATGCTGAGGTTCGCCAGATATTTAAGGCCTCAAGCTTGGGTACTATTGCAGGTTCCTATGTTCTGGATGGTAAGGTCAGCAGAGGTAACAAGGTACGCATTTATAGAGGAAATGAGCTTATACATGAAGGTAACCTTGCATCCCTAAAGAGATTCCAGGATGATGTGAAGGAAGTAGCTGCTGGCTATGAATGTGGTCTTGTTTTTGAGAAGTTTAACGATATTAAGGAAGAGGATAGGGTTGAATTCTATGTAATGGTAGAGGTACCTAGATAAGATATCTTCCAGGCTCGCATTATAGGAGGTAGTTGTATGAGAAAAAATAGCATAAAGAACACCAGAATCAATGGTGAAGTAAAAAAAGAGCTAAGCATTTTAATCAGTAGGGAGATTAAGGATCCCAGGATTAATCCTATGACATCAGTAATTGATGTCGAGGTGGCTCCTGATTTGAAGACAGCAAAAGTATATATTAGCGTAATGGGAGATGAGGAATCCAAGAAAGAAACCCAGGAAGGATTAAAAAGTGCGGCCTCCTACATGCGTAGTCAATTGGCTAGGAACTTGAATCTAAGAAATACACCAGAGTTGACCTTCATCATAGATAATTCTATTGAATATGGTGTAAATATGTCTAAATTAATAGATGAAATTAATTCAAAGTCCAAGTCTAATTTGGATGATGATTCCGATGAAGATGAAGAATAGGATAATGATTACGAAGGCTAAGAGGACAAAGAATTTAAAGATTTAACGATATAAATATATTACAAAAGATAAGCTACCTGATATGAAAGGATGTAAGCTATGGGCGTATTTAATTTAGAAAAACTGAATCAAGAGCTATCAGGTGCTAAGAGTGTGGCAATAACAGGCCATATTAGGCCGGACGGTGATTGCATCGGTTCCTGCACTGCCTTGTACCAATACCTAATGGAATGCAGGGAGGAGCTTGGTATTGAGAAGGTGGATATATATCTTGAGACCTTTGGACAGGAATTTAACATTATTTCTGCCACTGATATAATCCGTCATACCTTTGATAATGATTATGCTTATGATGTATTGATTACATTGGATTGTAGTAGCATTGATAGGTTAGGACCTTCTATAAGGTATTTTAACTCTGCCAAGAGAACAGTCTGTATAGATCATCATATCACAAATGATAATTTTGCTGATGTAAATCATGTTGTTGCCAACGCTTCCTCTACCTGTGAGGTAATATATGAATTGATGGATGATAACCGTATAACCAAGGAGATTGCTAGAAGTCTCTATCTTGGTATTGTTCATGATACTGGTGTATTCAGACATACAAGTACCTCTGGAAGGACTATGGAGATAGCTGCAAGCTTAATAAGAAAGGGTATAGATTTCACTAGAATTATAGATGAGACCTTTACCCAGAAGACCTATGCCCAGATGCAGATTATGGGACGCGCTTTATTGGAAAGTATCTTGCTTCTAGATGGCAGAATAGTAGCTTCCAGCGTAAGTCTGGATACTATGAATTTCTATCAGGTGACTCATTCTGATTTGGATGGTATTGTTGATCAGCTTCGGATGACTAAAGCTACAGAGGTAGCCATATTCATATACGAAACTGAAATAGGTGATTACAAGGTTAGTCTTAGGTCTAATGGAGTCGTGAATGTAAGCAAGATTGCTCATTTCTTTGGTGGCGGCGGACATGTGCAGGCGGCAGGTTTTAATATGCAGGCCAGCCCAAGTGATATTATAGCTAGCATCATTCCCCATATCGAGGAGCAGCTTAACTCTTGATACTTATTGTTTAGGTGGACTGATTATTTTGATTAATGGAATTATAAATATATATAAGGAAAAAGGATATACCTCTCATGATGTTGTAGCGAAAATGAGAGGTATATTAAGAATAAAGAAAATTGGTCATACGGGTACTCTGGATCCTGAGGCTGAGGGTGTTCTGCCTGTGTGTATAGGCAAGGCTACAAAAGTAGTGGATTTGATTGTTGAAAAGGACAAGTCATATGAAGCCATTCTGAAGCTAGGTATAGTTACAGATACCCAGGATATGACAGGGAATATCTTAAGAAGTCGCCAGGTGGATGTGGACTTAGCTGAGATTAAAGAGGCTGCCAAAGGTTTTATCGGTGGCTATAATCAGATTCCTCCTATGTACTCAGCTCTAAAAGTTAATGGGAAGAAACTATATGAGTTAGCCAGGCAGGGCATAGAGATCGAAAGGAAGCCTCGCTGGATTGACATACAGGATATCCAGATACTTGAATATAATCCTCAGGAGGCTGAGGNTAGGATTTTAGTTGNCTGTGGCAAGGGTACCTATATTCGCACACTGCTCTACGATATTGGAGAGCAACTAGGATGTGGTGGTGCTATGAAGAGTCTCCTTCGAACTAGGGTAGGAGGCTTTAAAATTGAGGACGCTATAAGACTTAATGAGCTGGAGGACTATCTACAGCAGGATGTGATTAATGATTACATCATCAAGGTAGATGAAATGTTTTCCTCTTATCCAAAAGTAATAGTTAATGATAGGTATAATAAGTTGATTTATAATGGAAATGCTTTCAGGACGGAGCATTTAGATAATTTAGATGATTTTATGATGGCAATCGACCAAAAATCAGACCCTATTGAAGCTAGTGTATCGGTCAGGGTATATGATTCAGAAGGGATTTTCATAGGTATTTATAGATATGATTTGCAAGACAAGAGATTCAAGGTTGAGAAGATGTTTTTATAATGATTTGACGTATGAAATGTTTTTATAATGATTTGCCGGAGGAATAGATGAAATATATATCAGACAATACAGATTTTAAGTTGAAGAACAGCGCAGTAACTCTGGGTAAATTCGATGGCCTTCATCAAGGGCACCAGCTACTAATTGATAAGGTTTTAGACTTGAAGGAGCAGGGCTATAGCTCTGTTATGTTTACATTTTCATACCATCCCTATAATCTGATCTCGGAAAATGAGCTTAAGCTTATATATACCGAGGAGGAGAAGGTAGGAAGACTTCGAGATTGTGGGCTGGATGTACTGATTTCCTATCCCTTTACTCAGGAAACTAAAAGTATCGAGCCAGAGGATTTTATCAAAGAAATCCTTGTAAATAAGCTAGATGCTAGGGTAATTGTAGTAGGAAATGATTTTAGGTTTGGGAAAAACCGAAGAGGCGATGTGGACATGCTTAAGGCTATGGAGATGGTCTATGGCTTTAAGGTGATTGCTTTTGAGAAGAAGAGCTGGAAGGATACTATAATAAGTAGCTCCACCATAAGGGCAGAGCTGGAGAAGGGGAATATGGAAGAGGTAAATTCCATGCTTGGACAGCCCTATTATATCCGTGGTAAGGTTCTTCATGGGCGAAAGATAGGGCGGACGCTTGGTATGCCTACGACCAATCTTACACCTTCAGCTAATAAGCTGCTGCCTCCCTGTGGTGTATATATGTCAAGGACTATATTTAAGGGGAAGGCATATCCTAGCATTACCAATATTGGATACAATCCTACAGTAGGTCAAATGAAGGATAAGAGGGTCGAGACCTTTATCTATGATTTTGATGGGGATTTGTATGGCCAGGAGATTGATGTGGAGCTTCTCAGATATGAAAGGCCTGAGTTAAAGTTCGATAATATAGAGGATTTAAAGCTTAAGATGGAAGAGGACTTGGCTTTTGGTAGAGATTACTTTGGAATTTAATCTGTTTTAGATTTATTGACTGTACTGCCAGCTTGTGGTACTATTTACCTATGAAAACAAAGGAAAGGGAGTAGTATTATGGTTAAGTTTTATGAGAAAAAGAATTTAGGGATTCCAGTTACCATCNTTACTTTATTGGCTTATTTTATTGGTTATTCATTGACCAGAAGTCTATCAACTACTTTATTNGTAGCAGTTTTGTTTGCAGGAGCTGTATTTTCATTAGACTTTGATGATAGAGTTAAAAATGCAGTAAAACATTCCTACATATTTGCTACACTTTTTTACCTGCTATATTTAGCATTTGATGTATTAGAGTATCTTACAAGCATGTTTTCTGGGGGCAACCTTCCAAGTATTAACTCATTCAAGGATGTCTTCTTTGGATTGGGTATTATACCAAGAGCCTTAACAGCTATATGTACATATGGAATGATTTTTGTAAATATAGCGGTTGTGGTGATGTACGGCATCTTCCTTCTTATGTCTATATTGAACAAGGATGTTAATATGTCATTTGTCAAAAAGATATTGGGAGAAGCACCAGCCAAACCTAAGAATCAGGCACTGTTAGCACAGGCACCAGCTGCACCTGTAAATCAGCAACCAGCAAAGCAACCTGCACCACAAGCTCCTCCGGTTCAAGAAGCTAAGGGAACATGCCCAGGTTGTGGTACTGTGAATGCTTCTGATGCAAAGTTCTGTGGAAGCTGTGGTTATAAATTAATGTAATAATTATTATTTTCTTGTTGAAAATAATAATGTCTTGTGTTAGTATAACTGATGTACATTGATCAGCCAATGCTCAGAACTAGGACGCTCCGACCTTTTCTTGGTATTTGGCGGTTAAAATTAAAGGAGGAATTATCATGATTAGTAAAGAAAGAAAAGCAGAAATAATTAAACAGTATGGTAGAACACCGGAAGATACCGGTTCACCTGAGGTCCAGATTGCATTGTTAACAGAAAGAATCACTGAGTTAACAGAGCATCTTAAGATCAATAAGAAGGATCATCACTCAAGAAGAGGACTTCTTAAAATGGTTGGTCAAAGAAGAGGACTTTTAGAATATCTTAAGAAGACCAATATTGAAGGTTACCGTGAACTGATTGAACGTTTAGGCTTAAGAAAATAATCAGATTAAATGTAGGCTGTTCCGTATCAAAATATATGGAACAGCTTTTTTATGGTAAGAAAGAGGATATATTATGAATCGAATTAAAATTATTTTGAGGGATAAATCTTTTCTTAGAAAGACTTTTGCCATAACCATACCTATCGTATTACAAAACCTTTTAAATAATCTTGTGAATCTAGTTGATACATTGATGATAGGCCGGCTTGGGGATACCAGTATAGCAGCGGTAGGCCTTGCCAACAAGCTGTTTTTTGTTTTTGCCTTATTAATGTTCGGTGTCAGTAGCGGTTCCAGTGTCCTCTCTGCCCAGTATTTCGGCAAGCGTGAGCTAATGAATATAAAAAGGGTTTTGAGGATATCTTTATACATAGGTGTAGGAGGTTCCTTACTTTTTGCAATTCCAGGTTTATTTGCACCTGATTTTGTCATGAGTATCTTTACTCCATTAGAGGGGACAATATCAGAGGGAGCAAAATATTTGGTTATTATCGTATTTAGCTATCCTTTAACTGCAATAACCATGATATATACATCGGTCCTTAGGAGTATGAATTATGTTAAGCTTCCAGTATTAATTACATCGATAGCTATATTAGTAAATGTGTTCTTAAACTATGGACTCATCTTTGGTAATATGGGATTTCCAGAGTTGGGGGTAGCAGGTGCTGCCTTAGCTACTCTTATAGCTAGAGTAGTAGAATGTGGATTGCTTCTTATAATAGTATATAGTCATAAGGCTGGAGATGGAAAGCTGGGAGATTTTGTCCATTTAAAATACGATAAGCTAAAGGAAAAGGGACAAGCATTTATTAATAAGGCATTTTTGAAAAGATTTCTCAATACAGCAGCTCCTGTTATAGCAAATGAATTTATGTGGGGGCTAGGAGTTACAATGTATTCCCTTGTCTATGGAAGAATGGGAAATGCAGCGACTGCGGCTATTACCATAACTAATACCGTAGAGCAGGTGGCCTTAGTATTCTTCTTTGGAATATGTCATGCTGCTGCGGTTCTTCTGGGAAATGAACTAGGCTCAGACGAGCTTGAAAAGGCTGAGGAACATGCTAAGAATTATATGGCCATGATGTTTATCTTGTCCTTGGTCGGCGCAATAATAGTCTTTCTGATAAGAAATCCAGTGGCTAATATGTTTGATGTATCAGAAGAGGTTTTAAGATACGTTAAGCTATGCATAACTGTATTTGCAATATATATGCCCATAAGGATGCTAAATGCATTGCTTATCGTGGCTATCCTTAGAAGCGGTGGAGATACCAAGGCAACATTGTTCATGGATATAACAAGTGTATGGCTCATAGGCATACCTATGGCAGTGCTTGGTGGTCTAATTCTACAGCTTCCAATCTATATAGTATATGCCATGATATTAATCGAAGAGCTATATAAGCTGATATTAAGCTATATTCGCTATAAGAAGAAGATTTGGCTTAGGAATATTGTGGCCTGATTCTGTACCCGGTACCGTACCGGGTACAAAATTGATGTGTACCGGGTACCGTACCCGGTACAGTTTTTTTGATAGGAAAATATTTGTAGCATATTGGGCATAATAATGGTATAATATTATAGTTAGAGCCAATAGAGGACAACCCGAGACTTCTGAAAAGGCTATCGATTAAAAAAATCGGTGGGTTTTTCAGTTGTTTCGGTTCCTCAGGCTCTTTCAAATCATAGATTTTAAAGGAGAACTAAATTATGCACAAAAGTTATTCAATGGAACTTGCTGGCAGAACTCTTACAGTAGAAGTTGGAAGAATGGCTGCTCAGGCAAATGGAGCAGTGCTGATGCATTATGGTGATACAGTAGTATTGTCTACAGCGACAGCATCGGACAAACCCAGAGAAGGGATAGATTTCTTTCCCTTAAGTGTTGAGTACGAGGAGAAGCTATATGCGGTAGGTAAAATCCCTGGTGGATTTATAAAGAGGGAAGGAAGACCTTCAGAGAACGCTATTCTTACCTCCCGTGTAATTGATCGTCCTATGAGACCCTTATTCCCGGATGATTACAGAAATGATGTTTCTTTAAATAACCTAGTATTATGTGTGGATCAGGATTGCCCACCAGAGATTACAGCCATGCTTGGATCATCTATAGCAACCTGTATATCTGATATACCATTTGATGGTCCTATTGCTTCTACAGTAGTAGGTTTAGTTGATGGTGAATTCGTTTTTAACCCTAATTCCGAGCAGAGAGAAAAATCAGAGATGTCTCTTACAGTAGCTTCTACAAGAACCAAGATTGTTATGATAGAAGCAGCTGCAAATGAAATACCAGAGGATAAGATGATTGAGGCCATATATGCAGCCCATGAACTCAATATTACTATTATTGAGTTTATTGATAAGATTGTTGCTGATTGTGGCAAGCCTAAGCATGATTATATCAAATCTGAGCTTCCTGAAGGCTTATACGAGGATATGGTTAATTTCATTACCCCAGAGGGTATGGAGAAGGCTGTATTTACTGATGAGAAGCAGGTTAGAGAGGCTAATATTAGTGAGATTAAAGAGAAATTAGAAGCTCGTTATGAAGAGGAGCATCCTGACTGGCTTACTGCTTTGGATGAGGCTATTTACCAATTCCAGAAGAATACTGTTCGTAAAATGATTTTAAGGGATGGTAAGCGTCCTGACGGAAGAAAAATTGATGAAATTCGTAAGCTTACAGCCGAGGTAGATATTCTACCTAGAACTCATGGTTCAGGTATGTTTACCCGTGGTCAGACACAGGTCTTAACCATTACTACCTTAGGAGCCTTGGCAGAAACTCAAAGGCTTGATGGAATTGATGAAAATGAAACAGGCAAGCGTTACATGCATCACTATAATTTCCCTTCATATTCAGTGGGAGAGACCAGACCTTCCAGAGGACCCGGAAGACGTGAAATTGGTCATGGTGCTCTAGCTGAAAAAGCACTAGTGCCTGTACTTCCTTCTGAGGAAGAATTTCCTTACGCTATTCGTACAGTATCTGAGGTTTTGGAGTCTAACGGTTCAACATCTCAGGGAAGTATCTGTGCATCTACCTTGTCACTGATGGCTGCTGGAGTTCCTATTAAGGGAATGGTTGCAGGTATATCAGTTGGACTTGTTACCGGAGATACTGATGATGATTATATTATTCTGACTGATATCCAGGGACTTGAGGATTTCTTTGGCGACATGGACTTTAAGGTGGCTGGAACCAATAAGGGTATTACAGCTATACAGATGGATATCAAGATAAATGGCTTAACCAGAGAAATAATTGAGAAGGCCATATATAGAACTAAGGAAGCTAGAACCTATATCATCAATGATATTATGGCCCCAGTTATTTCTGAGCCTAGGCCTGAGGTTGGTCCTTATTCACCAAAGATTGTTCAGATTAAGATTGATCCAGCTAAGATCGGTGATGTGGTTGGACAGAGAGGTAAGACAATTAATGCTATTATAGAACAGACTGGAGTAAAGATAGATATTGACGATGACGGTGCTGTATCCATATGTGGTGTTGATAAGGAAAGCATAAATGAAGCATTGTCTATAGTAAAGATGATTGTAACCGAATTTGAAGAGGGCCAGATTTACGAAGGTAAGGTTATCAGTATTAAGGAATTTGGTGCTTTCATAGAATTTGCTCCTGGCAAGGAAGGCTTGGTCCATATATCCAAAATATCCAAACAGAGAATCGAGCATGTTGAGGATGTGTTGACCTTAGGTGATAAGGTTAAGGTTGTCTGCTTAGGACAGGATAAGATGGGAAGAGTATCCTTTAGTATGAAGGATGTAAAGCAAGACTAAATTTTCTATAATGGTGCTTGTACCATTTGATAATTGAAGTCTAATGCTACTGGACGCATTTTATAAATGATATAAATAGGGCTACCTTAGTTGTGGATTAAATAAGCCGCGAACTATAGGAGCCCTATTATTATAGTATTATGATACGTTTTAGTGAAGGACTAGGTTCAATATTTAATCTAAAATATTAGATAAGTTTGACAGTTAGGAATTATTGGTATAATATAGCTATTATGTGTATAGTTATACATTTAATCTAACCAATATTGGAGGGAAAAGAATGAAGAAAAGACTATTATCTTTATTTCTGATACTATCAATGCTACTTACANTAATGCCTGTTAGCAATGTATTTGCTCAGGAAGTGGCTACAGATCAGCCGGCTTATAGTGCATGGGCTACGAGTGATTTAATCGTCGGTGATACCTATGGGATATACCCACAAAGCTGGTATGACAAGGGTATGCAGAAACCAATTACCCATGGACAGCTTCGTGGATTATTGGCTGGTTTACGACTAAAGCTTTTAAACACCGATTGTGTAGTTGATTATAATGAGCAAAGCTATAAGCTTAAAAATGACATGACAGTAGAAGAGGTCTTGGAATTTCTCTATCTACTGATCTCAGACTATGAATTTAGCGGTGATATCGGTATAACCGATAATGGGACTGCTCTTGAGTATATGGCTGCTTATGGTATATTTACCGGAAATGAAGATGGTCTTTCATTAAATGATAGATGTACAGTGGAGCAGGCCTGTGTTATTGCTACCAGGCTTATCACTCATATATATGATGCACTGGATGCTGCCAGTAAGGGCTTCTTATGGAAAATCGAATCAGGAGAGAACATAGTATATTTATTAGGTTCTGTTCATTTGGCTGATTATGATATTTATCCTTTTAGCAATAAAATCCTTAAGGCATTTGAAGAATCCGATGTATTGGGTGTTGAACTAGATATGCTGACTTCTGCTAATGTAGTTAATACTCTTTTGCTCCAATATGGTGTATATATGGATGGTACTACATTAAAGGATAATGTATCTGAAGAGGCTTATGCTAAGACAGTAGAGACAGCTTCTATTTTTGGTTATTCAGAGGAACTAATATCAATGTTTAAGCCATGGGCAATATATCTTATGTTTTCTGCTTTGACCAATAGTTCAACAGGCTCTGTAGAGGAAATGGCTACAGCTGCTACATTAGGAATTGACATGAAGTTTACTGTTGACGCCTATATGACAGGTAAGCCTATTATAGAGCTAGAGGGCTATGAATTTCAGATAAGGGTTCTAGACAGCTTTTCTGACGAGTTGGCTGAATACCTTATGGTATCTACAATGGATGCAATAGCTGATATTATGGAAGGTAAAAAATCTGGTGATAATCAATTTCTAGATATAACATTGGATTATTGGCGCGATGGTGATATTGAGGGCTTTATGAAGGATATTGCTCCTTTGTTAGTAGCTGAAGAAACACCCGATATGAGTGAGGAGGATAAGGCAGTATTGCCACTTCTTGAGGAGTATACTTATAAGTTAATTACCGAAAGAGATAAGGGAATGGCAGAGAAAATCGATGGTTTCTTAAAGGCAGAGGGAAGTAGCACTTACTTTGTGGTTGTAGGAACTGGTCACTATATAAGCGAATATTCTGTCATAAATATCCTTGAAGAAATGGGTTATGAGATTAACTTAATTAGATAGTGTAGCTTTGTACCGGGTACCGTACCCGGTACCGTACCCGGTACAAAAAAAGAGTGTACCCGGTACAAAAAAAGATATTAGAAGAAGAGCCTGTGCCATTAGACACAAGCTCTTCTTCTTCTGAGTTCAAATATTTTCTACTAAGCAAGATTAAGTATATAACGTAGATATAGAAGAAGGGCATTTGCCATTCTCTATATTGTTAAAATAATAACAATTTAATTATAGCATAGGATTATTTTTAGTTCAAGTGGTGTTTTGGTAATTTTGATATAAATATATTTAAAAATAAGGTTACTGTTGTGAATTTCTACAATTGTCTATATAATAGGATTATTCTCCTTATGTAATAATCGAAATTTTTGGTGGTGTTGCTGCAACTTAATTCACTGGAATAATTCTACTTGTAGGAGGATTAAATAGATTGCCATTTGCTTATAGATATGATAAAATCACGCTTATTGGCCATATTTATATATACTTACTAAAGTGGAAGGAGGGGCTAGAATGATTAATGTTATCACGCTAAATAATGGTATAACTGTCGTGATGGAAGACATGCCCTATCTTAAGAGTGCCTCCTTTGGAGTATGGGTCAGGGTTGGTTCCGCCAATGAGGATGAGAGTAACAATGGTATAGCCCATATGATAGAACATATGCTATTTAAGGGAACTAATACTCGTAGTGCAAAACAGATAGCAGATGAGATGGCAAGAATAGGTGGAAATATAAATGCATTTACAAGTAAGGAATGTACCTGCTATTATGCTACCACATTGAGTGAGCATCTTCCTATAGCCATTCGGGTTATCGGTGATATGCTGATTAATTCATTGATTGATGAGAAGGCATTAAAGAAAGAAAAGAGTGTAATTATTGAAGAGATAGATATGTATGAGGATTCTCCTGAGGATCTTGTTCATGAAGTGCTTCAGCAAAGAATATGGAAGGGACACCCTCTAGGATATATGATTTCTGGAAGAAAGAAGATTGTACGTAAGGTAACAAGAGAAGAGATTATTGATTTTATAGATGCTTATTATACTGGTGAGAATATTGTTATATCAATTGCTGGTAGTTTTGATCAGAAGGAGATACTGGCACATGTAGAGGAGGTATTTGGGGATATTAAGCCCAGAGCAAGTATGAATGCTATGTCCCTCTACCTGCCTCAATACAATAAAGTCCTTGTTAAAAGGAATAAGGATATTGAACAGCTTCATGTAAATATAGCATTTAATGGGATATCCTATCTGTCTGAGGAAAGATTTACCTTGTCAGTGTTAAATACTATTCTGGGAGGCAGTCTAAGCTCAAGGCTATTTCAGAAGATTAGGGAGGATGCTGGACTAACCTATTCCATATATTCATATGGAAGCTCCTATCGTGATACAGGGCTATTGCATATATATGCCGCTATGAACCCTAATCAGAAGGACACTGTGATTAATAAGATTCATAGCATTATAGAGGAGCTTAGGAATGAGGGAGTTACTAAAGAGGAGCTTGTGATGACCAAGGAGCAGATAAAGACTGAGCTTATCTTAGGGAATGAAGGAGCCAGAAGCCGTATGAATGCAAATGGTAAGTCCATGCTATTTAGAGGAAGACTGGTGGGTCTAGAAGAGCTGATAGATGGTATAGATAGGGTTAGCGTAGAAAATGTTAAGGATTTTGCCGATAGCTACCTTGATTTATCAGCTTCATCATTGTCACTAGTTGGAAACATTATATAATAACAGTGAATCCCAGCCACTGCCAGCATAAATTGTTGCAGTATTTAGCCAGCATAAATTGTTGCAGTATTTACTTGACATTATTAGTGACAATGCTATAATTAATCTCAATTAATAAATTATAATATATTATTTTAATAGGCTTAACACGTTGATGAGAAGAGTACTATGTGGAGGTATACAGAGAGAGATACATTTGCTGGAAGTATCTTATTCCGAATCATAGGAAGACTACCTCGGAGTGGCCCTAATCCGGTCCGGTGATTCCGTTATAATCTAATTAAGTGGGTGTTTATGCACCAACAAGGGTGGAACCGCGACATAGATCTATGCTCGTCCCTTTCGATTTAGGAAATAAATCGAAAGAGGCGAGTTTTTTAATGTATTAATTCTGTACCCGGTACAGAGCAAATTGGTACCCGGTACAAAGCGAAAATGTACCCGGTACCGTACCCGGTACAAAAATAGAAAGGAGTATAACTTTTATGAAAATTACCCTAAAGGATGGCTCTGTGAAGGAATATCAGAGCGAAATGTCAGTTTATGAGATAGCAAGAGATATTAGTGAAGGTCTTGCTAGAGTGGCCTGTGTGGCAGAGCTTGATGGCGAGGTGGTAGACCTTCGAACTATAGTTGATAGAGATTGTGAGTTGAATATTTTAACCTTTGATAGCGAGGCTGGTAAGGCGGCATATCGTCATACTGCTTCACATGTATTGGCTCAGGCTGTAAAAAGACTTTATCCTGAGGCAAAGCTTGCAATTGGGCCTTCCATTGAGAACGGCTTCTATTATGATTTTGATATAGCTCCTTTTGATAGGACTATCCTTGACGAGCTAGAGAAGGAAATGAAGAAAATAATCAAGGAGGGTGCAGAGCTCACAAGATTTAGTCTTCCTAGAGCTGAGGCTATTGCACTTATGAAGGAGAAGGATGAGCCTTATAAGATTGAGCTTATTGAGGAGCTACCTGAGGATGAAGAGATTTCATTTTATCAAATGGGAGATTTCGTGGATTTATGCGCAGGACCTCATCTGATGACTACCAAGAACATTAAGGCTATTAAGCTCATTTCCTCATCCGGAGCTTACTGGAGAGGTTCTGAGAAGAATAAAATGCTTACCAGAGTGTATGGAACTGCCTACACCAAGAAGGCTGATTTACAAGCGCATCTTGAGCATCTTGAGGATATTAAGAAACGTGATCACAATAAGCTAGGCCGTGAGATGGAGTTATTTACTACGGTTGATGTTATCGGTCAGGGACTTCCTCTTCTTATGCCAAAGGGTGCTAAGATTATACAGACCATGCAGCGCTGGATTGAGGATGAAGAGGAGCGCAGAGGCTATATGAGGACCAAGACTCCTTTTATGGCTAAGAAGGATCTCTATATTATATCTGATCATTGGCAGAAATATAAGGAAGGTATGTTTGTACTGGGGGATGAGGAGGATGATGACTCTGAGGTATTTGCCCTTCGTCCTATGACCTGCCCCTTCCAGTATTATGTATATAAGCAAAGTCAGAAGAGCTACCGAGATCTTCCCTGCCGTTATGGTGAGACCTCTGTATTATTTAGAAATGAGGATTCTGGTGAGATGCATGGCCTTACTAGGGTTAGACAGTTCACCATATCTGAAGGTCATCTTATCGTTACCCCTGAACAGGTGGAAGAGGAATTTGCAGGCTGTCTGGACCTTGCCATATACTGCCTCAAGACTCTAGGACTAGACGGGGATGTTACCTACCGTCTATCAAAATGGGATCCAAATAATAAGAAAAAGTATCTCGGTAATGAGGATGACTGGGAGAATATGCAGAGTAAAATGCGTGAAATGCTTATTAAAAATGGNGTACCATTTACTGAGGCTGAAGGAGAAGCAGCATTTTACGGGCCTAAGCTTGATATTCAGGCCAAGAATGTATACGGCAAAGAGGATACTATGATTACCCTGCAGTTGGATTTTGTCTTGGCTGAGCGTTTTGATATGTCATATGTAGATGCTGGTGGTGAAAAGAAGCGTCCATATATTATTCATAGAACTAGTATCGGCTGCTATGAGAGAACTTTGGCCTGGCTTATAGAAAAATATGCTGGCATGTTCCCTACATGGCTATGCCCTGAGCAGGTTAGAATCCTTCCTATCTCTGAGAAATACCATGACTATGCTAAGAAGGTTAAGGATGAGCTTCAGAAAAATGATGTACTTGTAACTGTAGATGAAAGAGCTGAAAAAATCGGTTATAAGATAAGAGAAGCCAGACTAGATCGCATACCTTATATGCTGGTTGTTGGACAGAAGGAAGAAGAGGAAGGCGTGGTATCTGTTAGAAGTCGTTATCTCGGTGATGAGGGACAAAAGCCACTTAATACCTTTATCGATGAGATCTGCAAAGAAATCAGAACCAAAGAGATAAGAAAGATTGAAGTTGTAGAAAAAGATAAATAAGGTATAAGCAGGACAGGGGGACATTTCTCCTGTCCTATTTTATTAATTTGAAATTTTAAAAGGTCTCTATAGATACCATTCTTTTCATTATCGCCCTTTTTTTATTTTAATATTTACAAAAGCCTTAGAATGTAATATAATACCAATTATATGAATATATTAACATTCCCTATAGACTTTCGTATAATATTATGAATAAGAGGCTGAATATGGATACTTATATTATATTAGAGGCTTTTCATGGAACTGATATTCGCAATGTAGATAGTATAATAAAGTCAGGATTCATATGTAAACCGAATAAGCAACATTGGCTTGGAAATGGAGTGTATTTTTATATGGATTATTCCTTGGCCAAGTGGTGGACTACGAATCCTACTAATAAGTTTGGCGTAAATATCATAAATGCAGCTATAATAAAATGTAAAATAAGAGCAAAAAATGATAAAATACTTGATTTACGGCGTTTAAAGGATTATACTAAATTTGTCGATATATATAGAAATGAGTTCCTACCCTTATTATTTCAAGGTGAACTTACATCTACAAATGATGAGATAATTGACACGAAAACCTTGCGATGTACATATTGTGATTACTTGAATATTAAGTATAATTATAAACTAATTATTGGTACCTTTTATCTTCCAACCCAACCCTATATGCCCAAAGATTATGGTAAATTTTTTGAAACCTTTAACATATCTTATATTGAAAGCCAATTATGCGTATTTGATTCAAGTATAATATCAAGCAAAGAATTGGTTTCAATAGATAGGAGATGATTAGTAGAATGATAGATAGTGGTAAGTCAAAAAGTATAAGAGCACTTAAGGAAGCCGGCAAAAGGAACGGTTTGGTATATAAGAAGCATAATAAGGATAGCAAAACTGAAACTATCAAGTTGATGGATGAGAATGGCAAATGCTTTCATCTTAACAAAGATCTCAGTATAAAGAAATGTGATATAGATGATAATGATTTTGCTGTGGCTAAGGATGTTGGGTGCAAGAGGAAGGCTAAAGTAACAGTTTCAAAGAAAAAAACATCATTTAAAATGCAAAAGGGCCTACAAAAGGCATAGTTAGATAGGACAGGGACAGGACAGGGGGACCGTTCTCCAAGATAGGAGAAGGGTCCTCCTGTTTCGCGTCCCCCTGTCTCCTTGTTTTTCTCTTGACAAGAATAATTATTCAATATATGATGACAAATAATAAAAGAGGAACGGGGATGAAAAATATGAGTAAATATCATATCGATACAAAATGTATTCAAGCGGGATATCAGCCTAAAAACGGAGAGGCAAGAGTGCTTCCGATTTATCAGAGTACGACCTATAAATATGATTCAAGTGAGCATGTTGGTAAGCTCTTTGACTTGCAGGAAGAAGGGTTCTTTTATACCAGACTGGCCAATCCTACAGTTGACAGTGTAGAAAGAAAGATTGCCGAATTAGAGGGTGGCATAGCGGCTATGTGTACTTCTTCAGGTCAGGCTGCCAGTATGGTAGCAATACTTAACATTTGTAGTTCAGGCGACCATATGATAGCTGCCAGTACAATTTACGGGGGAACTGTAAACCTTTTTGCTGTAACCTTGGCTAGAATGGGTATAGAATGTACATTTGTGGATCCTGATGCATCTATAGAGGAACTTCAAAAGGAGATAAGGAGCAATACCAAGTTGGTATTTGCAGAGTCAATTGCCAATCCCTCCTTGGTGATAGCTGATATTGAGAAGCTGGCCAATTTAGCACATTCGAATGATCTGCCCTTATTTATAGATAATACATTTGCAACACCTATTAATTGTAGGCCTATAGAATATGGGGCTGATATTGTAATTCATTCAACCTCAAAATATATGGATGGACATGCTGTAGCCCTTGGTGGGGTGATTATAGATAGCGGTAATTTTAACTGGGATAATGGAAAGTTCCCAGGCTTATCTACACCGGATGCTTCCTATCATGGAATGATTTATACTAGAGATTGCGGTAAGGCCGCTTTTATAACTAAGGCAAGAGTTCAATTAATGAGAGATATGGGAATGGCACCGGCTCCCAATAATGCTTTTTTGCTTAATCTTGGTCTTGAGACAATGCATTTAAGAATGGAACGCCATTGTAATAATGCTATACAGGTTGCTGAATATTTAGAGAACCATAGTCAGGTTGCTTGGGTTAACTATCCAGGGCTAAAGAGTAATAAGTATTATGACTTAGCCAAGAAATATATGCCTAAGGGGACCTGTGGAGTTATTTCCTTTGGGATTGAGGGAGGCAGAGAGGCAGCAACAAAGTTCATGGACAGCCTAAAGTTGGCTGCTATAGTGGTTCATGTAGCAGATGTTAGGACCAGTGTGCTTCATCCAGCCAGCACTACCCATAGACAGCTTACGGATCAACAACTGATTGAGTGTGGTATAACCTCTGATATGATACGTATGTCTATTGGAATAGAAAATGTAGATGATATCATAGAGGACATCGAACAAGCATTTAAAAGCATATAGGAAATTAATTATAAGAAACTAAAGGTGGTTAAGGCTAGCATCTGTTTGTGGTTGATAAGAGATGGTGGCTTGACCGCCTTATTTATTTCCTTTCATAGGAAAAACTTGTTCTTGTGAACTATAAAGATCTTGATCCTATGATATATAAACTATCTGCATTGCGAACTTTGTTCGAATTGGGATGTTCACTTACGGCTAATGAACTTATCATATCCTTAATAGCTTTTGGCAAAGTCTTGATTGCAAGTTTATAGCATGACACAAATGATATGTAGATATTGTCTATGATTATATGTTATATTAATCTTATCATAGGCTTGGAGGTGTATCGTATAAGGAATATGAATTTATCAAAGATAAAATTAAATAAAATTAATCCATTATTTGTTTTAAAGGTGGGAATTGGTTCGGCAGTTGCAATTATTGTTGCCGAGACCTTGGGGCTTATGTATAGCCCTTCGGCGGGTATTATTACCTTGCTTACAGTACAAAATACCAAGAAGGAGACCTTGCTTGTTGCCTCAAAGAGAATTATATCATTTCTCATGGCAGTGGTCATATCCTATATAATGTTTAGCGCCTTTGGTTATAATCCCTGGGTATTTGGCTGCTTTGTATTGGTTTTCGTGGGACTGAGCTATCTCTTCAATCTAAAGGATGGCATATCTATGAATGCGGTACTTATGACACATTTTCTTATAGAGCAACGGGTTGATTGGCAGATGTTCGTAAACGAAGCCATGATTCTAGGAATTGGAATGGGTATTGGTATTATTTTAAATTTAATTATGCCAAATTATAAGAAAATGATTCGCCTAAAGCAGCATATGCTTGAAGATGAAATGAGGAAGATTCTTAAAACCATGGCCCTGGCCCTTAAGGATAAGAAGGCCTGCCTGCTTCAGGAAGGATCTTATGATAGAGATAATTTTAATGAAAATGCCCATTCGAATTTATTAGATAATGAGGCAGAAAATAACACAGATTCTGTTGTGATAGATTTTAGAGATATAGACACCCTGATAGAGGAATTAATTCAAAAGGCATATGAGGACGCTGGTAATACGTTGCTTTCTAATACTAGATATCTTATATCATATTTGGAGATGAGAAAGCATCAGATAGAGGTGTTAAAGGTTATCAGTCGTAATATTATGGATATTCCGGTATTGCTTAAGCAGTCTATACCATTAGCAGGCTTCCTAGAAAGAACCTCAGAGGGTTTTCATGAGATGAATAATGTGAAAGGCCTGTTGGAGGATCTTAGGAAGTTGACTATACACTACAAGCAGGACAAGTTGCCTGTATCTAGAGAGGAATTTGAATATAGGGCTGTTCTCTTTCAGATTTTAAATGAATTGAAATATTTTCTTATGATCAAAAGAAATTTTGTTCTGGAGCTTGAGAATAAAGAAATGATCTAGTAGATAACATAATTTGGATTTGCATAGTTATCCAAGAGTATAAATCAAGNCATTTTCCGCATAATAATATGGAAGTATGCAAAAATTTATGATGAAGGAGCGACCTATGCAAAGTCTTAAATATATGGGAGATACAAATAGTGTAGAGGCCGGTGATACAAATCCTAGCACCGAGGAAGCTTATAGGGACAAGAAGGAAGAGAATAATCAGGATCAAAACAATAATAATCAAAGTAATAATAATCAAAATAATCAGGATAAGAAGTCTGATATGGATGAGCAAGAGAAAGAAAAGGTTAAGCAGGAAAATGAAGACCTAAAGGATAAAAAAATCAGCGAATATGGTCAGACTATCCTTGATAACAATAAGAAGGAGCATAAGATTCATCTGTTATCAGTAATCGGAGAGATAGAGGGTCATGAATGTCTTCCGCAGCACAATAAAACCACAAAATATGAGCATGTTCTTCCTCAGCTTGCAGCTATTGAAGACAGTAGAGAGATCGATGGGCTCCTTATACTTATTAACACTGTCGGAGGCGATGTGGAGGCTGGGCTGGCTATAGCTGAGATGATAGCGTCCTTGAGTAAGCCTACAGTATCCCTTGTATTAGGGGGAAGTCATTCTATTGGAGTTCCCTTAGCTGTTTCAGCTGATTATAGCTTTATTGTTCCTACTGCAACTATGATAATTCATCCGGTTAGGATGAATGGGACAGTAATTGGGGTAACTCAGACCTTTGAATATTTTGAGAAGATTCAGGACCGAATAATAAAATTTGTTGTAAATCATTCGGGGATCACATATTCTGAATTTAAGAATTTGATGCTTGATACTAATCAACTTGCCAAGGATGTAGGGTCCATTCTTGTAGGTGATGAGACTGTAAAGCTTAAGATCATTGATGAGGTTGGTGGAATCAAGGAGGCTTTGGCTAAAATTAATGAAATGATTGATGCAAATAGTAATGAACAATAGAAAGAGGGTAGTTATATGTTGTATACTGTTGTACCCTTGGAAAGAATCTATGTTGACCAAAGGGCTAAGGGGCAAGAGGCAAAGAATCAAGCTGAGCCTGAATACAAGGAAGTATTTATAAAGCACGGAAGAGTAGTGGCTCGCAGAGACGGTGATAATTATGTAGTGCAAAAAATTAATACCACTGATATGAGCGATTATCTGAATGCAGATTATACTCCTGGGAAGATTATTAGTGACATCAAGAATAACAAATGAAGCAAAACAACTTAGCTACTTGCACTTGCATAACATTTACCTAAAAGGTATAATAAAATGTGGAAGATCAACACTGTATATCATCAATGGGGATGACCCTGCCTAATAGCGGTGGGTAAGACAAATTCTATCTCTAGTGGGTATCAATCCCCCACTGATGATATAGGCTCCGGCAGATGCACAGGATTTCCTAAGGTATCTTATCTAAGTCCTTGAATAGGAAGTTGGCAGGTAAGTAGGCTGGAGTGTACTTGAAAAGGGGGACGACACATGGCTTCCAAGAAAAATACTAGTGGCAAGAGCATTAGTAGAAAGAATACAAATAGAAAGAGTACGACTAACTCTGGTAATAAAAGGACATATAATACTCAGAAGAAACGCGATGAAGCAGCAAAGCAAAGCGGAGCGATACAGGATGAGATTATACTTATTATTGCCATGGTTATTTCTATACTTATTTTATTGAGTTATTTTGATTTGAGTGGCATTGTAGGCAAATATGTCAGTGGATTTTTGTTTGGTATGATTGGTTTAGTGTCATATGCTCTACCATTTATATTGTTTTTTGGTACAGCATTTTACATATCAAATTATGGTAACCCTGTGGCTGGAAGAAAGATGCTAAGTGCTGCTGTGTTTTTGGTAGCCTTAACAGCCTTTATTCAGCTTATTACTGTAGATTATAATCCTGATACACGGATATTTGAATATTATACAAATTCAAGTAACCACAGAAACGGTGGAGGAATTATCGGTGGTATACTTGTAATGTTATTATACGGAATGTTTGATGCTACTGCTACCTACATAATTCTGATAGCTATGATGGTGATATCTCTTATAGTCATAACTGGCAAAGCGGTTTTTTTATTAATAGCCAGAAAGAGCAAGCGTTCAATGGAAGAAAGAAGACATTACAGACAGCTTAAGAAGGAAGAGATGGAGCTAGAAAGACAATCTATGCAAGAGGCTAAAGGCACTGGTGGTAGGGCTTTTAAGGCCTTTGACATTGAAGCTCCTAGCCAGGATACGACTGACAAGCAAAGAGACAAGTCTAAGGTGGTTAGTCTTAAGGAAAAGAGGAGCAAAAAGAAAGCTAAGCACGAAAATGATGACCTTCCAATAGTTAATTTGGATCATTTGTTTTCGCCAGAGAATGCAGATGCAAAGGATCTTGCCAATATGTCTACATCAGATATACATATTGAGGGTGTAGAAAGAACAGTTAGTCCTGATATTCATATAAGTCAGGCAGGAGTCCCTTCATATGAGGATGAGCTTAAAAATAAATTTGGCAAGGACCGTTCTACAATAGAAGAGGATGCATCAATGGTCTCCTCTAATGTGGTCCCTGATAACATGACTACCACATCAGACAATACGACAGCAGTAGAGAAAAATACAAGCAAGGAAAATGTTTCTTCTACAGAAGTAGAAGAACTAAATATTAATCAAGTGGCAGAGGAGAAGGAGTATATTTTCCCTCCTATGAAGCTTCTTAGCGCTCCAAAACCTAAATCTGGAAGAGGGCAAATGACTGAAAGAAGTATTAAGGAGACTGCTGCAAAGCTACAGAGTACCCTAGATAGCTTTGGTGTCCGTGTAACTGTGACTAATGTAAGTTGCGGACCAGCTGTCACCAGATATGAGCTACAACCTGAACATGGAGTTAAGGTTAAGAGTATAACCAGTCTGGCAGATGATATTAAGCTTAATCTTGCCGCCTCTGAGATTAGGATTGAGGCACCTATTCCCGGCAAATCAGCTGTGGGTATTGAAGTGCCTAACAAGGAGAATTTCGTTGTCACCTTAAGAGAAATGCTTGAAAGTAAAGAATTTACTGAGCATTCCTCTGATATTGCATTTGCTGTTGGTAGGGATATTGGTGGGCAGGCTATGATTACTGATATAGCTAAGATGCCCCATCTACTGATTGCTGGTGCCACTGGCTCAGGAAAATCAGTATGTATAAACACCTTGATAATGAGTATTTTATATAAATCAAATCCTTCGGATGTTCGTATGATTATGATTGATCCAAAGGTAGTTGAGCTTAATGTGTATAATGGAATTCCACATTTACTTATCCCTGTAGTAACTGATCCTAAGAAGGCGGCTGCTGCACTTAATTGGGCTGTTGTAGAAATGACTGATCGCTATAAGAAATTCGCTGAAGCGGGCGTTCGTGATTTAATGGGATATAATGAGAAGGCCAGAGAGGTTGCCTATCTCAATGATGAAAACTGCCAGAAACTTCCTCAGATTGTAATTATCATTGACGAGCTAGCAGATCTTATGATGGTAGCCCCAGGTGAGGTAGAGGATTCTATTTGCCGTCTGGCTCAAATGGCTAGGGCGGCTGGAATACATTTGATTATAGCTACTCAAAGACCTTCCGTTAATGTAATTACGGGACTTATAAAGGCTAATATTCCTTCTAGAATAGCATTTGCAGTATCCTCTGCCATAGATTCTAGAACTATTATTGATGGATCCGGTGCAGAAAAGCTACTTGGCAAGGGAGACATGCTCTTCTTCCCGTCAGGTTATCCAAAGCCTGTCAGGATTCAGGGTGCATATGTATCGGATAAGGAGGTTAGCTCAGTAGTTGACTTTTTAATTAACAACAATAGTACAGCAAGCTATAGTGATGAAGTCAAGGAAACCATAGAAAATGTTCGTGCGGTAGAGGCTGCTACAGCTGCTGCTAATGAGCGAGATGATTATTTTGTAGAGGCTGGAAGATTTATTATAGAAAAGGATAAGGCCTCAATAGGAATGCTGCAAAGAGTCTACAAGATAGGCTTTAATCGTGCAGCAAGAATTATGGACCAGCTAGCTGAGGTTGGAGTTGTTGGGCCAGAGGAAGGGACTAAGCCCAGGAAAATACTTATGTCTGCTGAGGAGTACGAGCAGTTTATTGCTGAAAACCAAATAACTTGATTTAGGTAAAATACACCACCTTGTTGGTAAGAAATAGATAAAAATGTTCTTATCAGGAAGGTGGTTTTTAAGACAAAAGAAGGAGCAATAAGACTTGGAGCTGGAATTTTGCTTTGCATTATCTACATATAAGAGCGGGAAATGTAAATCCTATCTATATGTAAATAATACAAGCAATAGTAGCACATTTAAGTTTACTAGTAGAATGGCTTGTTGAGGATGTTTTTCGTATAAAATTTAACATTAAATTGTTGACACCAAGTTAAAAAATATGTAATATAAAATCTGTTGTTATTTTTACTGTTAAAAGCAAGAAGTTCCCGCTTCCATAAGAGGAGGGAAGATGTCTCAATTAACTAGGATGGAAAAGAATTTATAAGGGAGAAATATAATGGAAATTATAATGAATTTACTACTGATGTTAGGTGGAGTTGCCGTATTTATGTTTGGCATGAAGCAGATGAGCTCTGGTTTGGAAAAGAGTGCAGGATCAGGTATTCGTAACCTTTTTAAAAAAATTGATAAAAACAGAGTCTTTAATTACGGAATCGGAATTGGGGCTACCGCCCTTGTTCAATCTTCTTCAGCCACTTCAATCATGACCGTTGGACTTGCTCATGCTAATATTGTAACAGTCAAGCAAGGTTCAGGTTTTATCTTAGGTGCTAAATTAGGTACCACTCTTACAGCATTTATATTTGCCCTTTCAGGCATCAGCAAAGGTGGCTTTAGCATAAGCTCAGTTTTTGCAGCAATTGCATTTGTTGGTGTTATGATTATTTTTTCCACTAGTAACGAAACCCTTAATAAAATAGCACCTTTTTTTATTGGATTTGGAATGCTCTTTATCGGTATGGAAGTTATGGAAACCGCAATTGGTGGAGCAGATTCGATGCTGAGTATTCAACTATCTAAAGTATTTGAATATGAAATCATGCAGAATCCAATCCTATTGGTGATATTGGGTATTCTTTTTACGGCAATTATACAATCATCTACAGCAGCAACTGGTGTATTTATCGCCTTCTTGGCTGCGGGAGTTATCCACAGTATAGATCAATCGTTTTTCTTAGTAATGGGAGCAAATATTGGAACCTGTAGTGATGGTATTATGGCGTCCTTGACCACAAATGCCAACGGGAAACGTATCGCCTTATTCCATCTGCTTACCAGTGTAATTGGAGCGATTTCATTTACAATTATCCTAGTTATTTTTAGGACACCTATTACAAACATATTTGATAGTTTGTTTTCTGGAAAACCTCAGTTTAGCCTTGCAACATTTAATTTGATTTACAATGCTATTTACACCTTAGTCTTGCTTGCATTTATCGATCCCTTGGTCAAATTAGTGACAAGGATGGTAAAAGATAAGGAACAGAAGGTGGAAGAGGTATCATATATTGATGAGCGTTTCTTGAAGACTCCTGCGGTTGCTATTGAACAAGCACTTAGAGAGTTGTATGATATGGCAATTCTAGCAAAGGAGAATCTTGATCGTTCTTTTGCTTCATTGGTCAATGAAGATATGAGTGAGAGTAAAAAAATTGCTGAGGTTGAATATCGGATAGATTTCTTAACAAATAAGCTTACAAGCTTTTTCATTAAAATCTCAACAGTTACTAAATTCGCTGGAGACGAAAAATTGATTGGTGGATTGCACCATGTAACAAACGATATTGAGCGTCTGGGCGATTATGCGGTACTTTTGGTAAAAGAAACAAGTTATATGGAGCAAAATGATGTTAAATTTTTAGATCAGACCAAGGAAGAGCTTAACCAAATATATGGGCATATATCTGAAATGTTCGACTTAGGCTTTGATGCCTTTACGAAGCGTAGAACAGAGAATTTTAGAACGATTTCAAACATTCATAAAGAAATTAAGAAACTAATATCCTCTACCCGTAATGAACATGTAATACGCTTAAGCTCTGGAATGTACCCTGTTGAGGTATCAAAAAGCATTTATTCCGTTCTGTTTTCCTTGCAAAGAATATCGGATCATATTGTGAATATTGCTTTCTCAATCAGGTCCACCACTGGAAGTAAAACAGAAGCATTACAGGCCATTGAACAGGAAATGGAGAAAAATGAATCAGAACGTAAGCCATCCCAGGAAGCCAATATAAATAAGTAGATGACTGAAAGAAATAAAGTCGCCATTTAAGAATTGTTAGTTCTTGACTGGCGACTTTTTGGTGGATTTATTGTTATTGGCGACTCTTTGGTAGATTTTATTGTTATAAGAAAGTAGTTCTATTGTAGGAATAAGGTTCCTATAAGGATTACACTTTCGGTTTTGAATTTATAACTTCGTATATTATAGTTGTTAGCTAAATCAAGGTTAGAAGCTCTTTAGGGGTATCGATTAGATAATCGGCGCCTTCCTTTCTTAATAGCTCACGGGTACGAAAGCCCCAAGTAACACCAACGCAGGTTATGCCGGCATTTTTTGCTGTTTGAACATCTGTATCAGAATCACCTACAAAAATGGTCTTATTTAATTCGGAACCGAGCTCCTTGATGGCGGCGAAGACACTGTCAGGGGCAGGCTTAGGCTTAACTGACTTTGATTCACCTATTGCTACATCTATAAAGTCACCAAAATACTCCCTTGATAATTTCTTAACTGCGGAATCATATTTGTTAGATACAATAGCAATCTTATAATTATATCTGTTAAGGTCTAGAAGCAGTTCCATAATTCCATTATAGGGCCTGGTTTTATTCTGCATATTCTTGCTATAATGCTCAGTAAAGCTAGCAAGACATTGTTCTATATCTTCCTCAGTGCTATGTAAAGGTAGTGCGCGTTCTACTAGCTTTTTAACTCCATTTCCAACAAAAGCTCTTACCTCTTCTAAGGTCCTTCTTTCATAGCCATGGCAAGTTAAAGCATAATTTAGACTATCCATTAAGTCTTCTAGGGTATTTAGCAGGGTTCCGTCTAGGTCAAATATAATCGTATCGTATTTCATTTATAGATCCTTTCTATGGAATATATATATTAGAGTGGTTATTTTACTAGGTTAATGTGACTAGTATATCAGATGAAATATGGATATGACAAGTATCTATGAGATTTGACATTTTATTCAGGCTTATTCTATGTTTTTACCAAATTAATCTTGACCTAAACTATTCATATGCTAAAATAATTTTAGTTAGAAAAATAAGTAGAGAGGTTGGGGAATAGATGAAGACAGATATTCAGATAGCACAAGAAGCGAAATTAGATCATATTAGTGAAGTGGCGAAAAGACTTTCTATAGCGGAAGAGGATTTAGAATTTTACGGGAAGTATAAGGCCAAGCTGTCAGATGAATTATTGGATAGAGTAAAGGATAAGCCTGACGGAAAGCTGGTTCTGGTTACAGCTATAAATCCAACACCGGCAGGTGAGGGTAAAACTACAACCACAGTTGGACTGGGACAGGCTTTGGGACTTATGAAGGTCAGTTCGGTTATAGCACTTCGTGAGCCGTCTCTTGGACCTTGCTTTGGAGTTAAGGGAGGTGCTGCAGGGGGTGGATATGCTCAGGTGGTTCCTATGGAGGATTTGAATCTGCATTTTACAGGGGATTTTCATGCTATTACCTCAGCCAATAACCTTTTGGCTGCTATGTTGGATAATCATATTCATCAGGGAAATGCCCTATCTATTGATCCGAACCAGATTGTATGGAAGCGATGTGTAGACATGAACGATAGAGCGCTTCGTAATATTGTAGTTGGTCTTGGCAGAAAGTCTGATGGTGTAGTTCGTGAGGATCATTTTGTTATAACTGTGGCTTCTGAGATAATGGCGGTGCTGTGCTTGGCTGAGGACATGGATGATTTAAAGGAAAGGCTTGGTAGGATAGTAGTAGCCTATACCTATGATGGAAAGCCTGTTACAGCAACGGATCTTAAGGCGGTGGGCTCCATGGCTGCACTTCTTAAAGATGCAATGAAACCAAATCTTATACAGACTATCGAGAACACACCTGCTATCGTCCATGGTGGGCCCTTTGCCAACATCGCTCACGGCTGCAATAGTGTTAGAGCTACTAAGGCGGCACTTAAGCTGGCGGATGTGGTAATAACTGAAGCAGGATTTGGAGCTGATCTTGGAGCAGAGAAATTCCTTGATATAAAATGTAGGATGGCAGGCTTGAAGCCTGATGCTATAGTACTTGTGGCTACAATCCGGGCCTTAAAATATAATGGCGGTCAATCAAAAGATGATTTGGCAAAAGAAGATTTGGAGGCCCTGAGTAAGGGTATAGTTAACCTTGAAAAACATATTGAAAATCTTCAGAAATTTGGAGTGCCTGTGGTAGTGACATTAAACCGTTTTATAACAGATACCATGGCTGAGGTGGACTATGTAAAACATTTTTGTGAGGAAAGAGACTGTGAGTTCTCCCTCTGTGAGGTATGGGAAAAGGGTGGCGAAGGCGGAATAGACCTTGCAACAAAGCTACTAAAGACTATGGAAGAGAAGAAGAGTAATTATAAGCCCCTTTACGATCTGGAGCTTACCATAAAGGAGAAGATTGAGAAAATCTCAAAAGAAATATACGGTGCAGACAAGGTTACATTTGACCCTGCTGCAAATTCTGCAATCAGAAAGATAGAGGAGCTGGGTTATGGAAAGCTTCCTGTATGCATGGCAAAGAATCAATATTCTCTTTCCGATAATCCCAAGAAGCTAGGTAGACCTTCCGGATTTACTATCAATATAAGAGAAGTTTATGTATCTGCAGGTGCAGGCTTTGTCGTAGCAATCACCGGCACCATGATGACCATGCCCGGACTTCCCCGAATACCTGCTGCAGAGGCAATCAATGTTGATGAAGGAAAGATAGTGGGATTATTTTAATCTGTTAATCTGTACCCGGTACGGTACCGGGTACAAAAACGGCCTGTACCCGGTACGGTACCAGGTACAATAAATAATAGACATAAGTTAGAAAAGCTCTCGTATATATTAAATGATGGATATGGCTTGTCGCATAAATGCCGTTATTCATACATTTTTATAGTAGGAGGGCTTTTTATGATAGAGAAAATAAATTTTCAGTATACGGATGATATTACGGTGGTAGATCGAGATCAGTTTGAAGCGCATATTAGGTTATATGAGGGATATGTGAAGAAGATAAATGAGATTGATGAAATACTACAAAATAATCCTGGACGTGAGGAGGCAAATGCTACCTTTAGCTTCTTCAGAGAGTGTAAACGCGGTGAGACATATGCTCTTGATGGTGTTATTCTACATGAGTTATATTTTGAGAACATGGGTGGTAGTGGACAGATGAATACTCCAAATCTGTCCATAACGGCACAGCTGGAGATGGATTTTGGTAGTTTTGTAAACTGGGAGGCGGATTTTATAGCAACAGCCAAGGCGAGCAGAGGCTGGGCAGTGCTTTGTTTTGATCAAAGAAGCTATAGACTAAGAAATATCAGCTTAGATTCCCACGATTTGGGCAATATCGCATACTCTGCCCCCATGCTAGTTCTTGATGTTTATGAGCATGCCTATTTCCTTCAATATGCCGATAATAAAACAGAATATATCAACCGCTTCATGGAAAATATCAACTGGGAAGTTGTTGGGCAGAGAATGGAAATATTTTAAGCTGTACCGGGTACAATCCGTTTTTGTACCCGGTACACTACAAATCTGTACCCGGTACAAAAGGTTATTTGGAGGATTGCTCACAGTAGATGCAGCGGTAGGTGCCTTTTTCTCTGTCGGTGAGTTTGAAGGAATGGGGAACATTTTCGACGGAGGTTATGCATCTGGGGTTTTTGCATTTTAGGACATTGTCGACATAATCGGGTAGTTTGGGATTCTTTTTTTCTATGATTTCTCCATTATCGATTATGTTGATGGTTATCTTGTGGTCTAGAACGCCAAGTATATCGATATTGATACCATTTAAGGTTCCTTCGATTTTTATTATATCCTTTCGTCCCATTTTATTGCTTCTTGCATTTTTTATTATGGCGACACTGCAGTCTAGATTTTCTAAATCGAGGTAGGTGTAGATCTTCATGGCTCCACCTACCTTGATATGGTCTATAACGATTCCTTGTTTTAAGATACCTATATTTAGCATTTGGGCCTCCCTTCACATTCCCGTAACAGCAGGATTATTAATGCCATTCTGACATATACTCCATATTCGGCCTGTTTAAAGTATACAGCCCGGGGATCTTCGTCTACCTCAGTTGCGATTTCATTTACTCTGGGTAGGGGGTGTAAGACTAGCATGTCTTCTTTTGCAAGAGCCATTTTTCTGCTGGTTAGGATGTATGTATCCTTTAATCTGATGTAATCCTCCTCGTTAAAGAAACGCTCCTTCTGAACCCTGGTCATATATAGGATGTCTAGTTCTGGTATGGCTGACTCAAGACTTCGTACTTCCTTGTAGGGGATGTTCTGGGCATCTAGTGTCTCTTCTTTTATATAGGAAGGTATCTTTAGCTCATCCGGTGAAATGAGAACAAATTTTACGTTTTTATACCTTGATAGGGCACCAATAAGTGAGTGTACTGTCCTTCCAAACTTTAAATCACCACAAAAACCAACGGTTAGATTATCAAACCGCCCTTTAAGATTTTTAATTGTAAGTAAATCTGTAAATGTTTGTGTGGGATGATTATGACCGCCGTCACCGGCATTGATAACAGGAATTGAAGAATGAAGAGATGCTACATATGGGGCACCCTCCTTGGGATGACGAATAGCACATATATCTGCATAAGAGGAAATAACACGTATTGTATCGGCAACGCTTTCACCTTTTGATGCTGAGCTGGCATCACCTGATGAAAAACCAAGTATACTTCCGCCTAGATTTAACATGGCGGCCTCAAAGCTTAATCTTGTTCGGGTGCTGGGCTCATAGAATAGGGTTGCAAGCTTCTTTCTATAACATGCATCTGAATATTTTGCTGGATCCTTGATAATATCTTCAGATAAATTCAGAAGCTCATCTAATTCTGTTAGGTTAAGATCGGTTGGACTGATGATATGCCTCATAAGCTACCTCCGTTTTATTTATTATTGAATACTCTTTATCCTAACTAATAATTTTAATATATCTCATGGAAAAAAACAATGAATAATTGATTTATTTCATATCAAATAATCTAATATAGAAAATTAGAATTATTAATAATTGATTTTACTAATAATATCAAAATAACCCTGGATTATGATACACTTTTATCTTTTTTATGGTATAATAGTAGGATACAGCATTTTCGTAAATATATCAGCCTATATTAGGCTTAGAATTATAGAAAGGTGTGCAGATATGATTCAGATTTCACGAACATGTATAAGAAACCTGGCATCTAATGATACAGTTTATGCCAGAGGCTTACAATACTATAAGGAAAATCGTGTGATCAGCGCTTCTTATTCAAACACAGCAAGGCTTTATCGTCTCGAGGTTAGAGGGAATTACAATTATTCTGTCTCTGTTGAGGAGCAGGAGGATGGTTCCTTTGATTATAACTGCAACTGTCCCTCCAGGCTTAAGGACCAGGGTGCCTGTAAGCATGTTGTTGCATCCCTGCTTTTTATTCTTAAGTATCAGGAAAGGACCATGCTTTCGGAAACTAAGAGTCCTGAGGAAAGGAGAATAATTCAAATTATAGATTATTTTGCATCTCAGGAGGATAGTCATATTGTCGGCGAAACCTTTGGACTCGATCCAATAATTGGTATTCCTCAGATGATTAAGGGTGAAAATGCTAAAGCATATGTATCATTTCGGGGAGGCAGCAACCGTAAGTATAAAATTCAGACGATTAAGAAGTTCCTATCAGATATTTATAACAATGAAAGCTTTACCTTGGGTAAGGAATTTAACTTTATTAGTGGAGAGAGTAGCTTCGATCAGCCAGCTCAGATTATATTAGATTATCTTTTGGATGTATATGAAATTCAAGAGGTTATTAACAGTTCGCATTTTTCGAAAATATTTTCAAAATCCCATGTTATTATGACTAAAAACATGCTACTAAAGTTTCTTGGGCTTTTGAATGGCAATACATTTTCATTGGAGCTCTATGGTAAGGTCTATCCTAATGTCTGCTATCAGAAGACAAACCCGAAGATATCCTATCAGCTTACTATGGATGAGGAGGCTATTTTTGTTGGTTATAATGAAAAGGAGTCAGTCATTCCAATAACCGACACAGGAGAGCTACTTTATTATAAGGGTGTCATATATCAACCTGATAAGAGCTTTATACGGAATTTTAAGCCCTTTTATAATACTTTAGGCAGGGATAAGGAGCCCTTGGTATTTAAGGGAGAGAGTAAGAATAGCTTTTTGGAGTATGTGCTTCCTAGAATCAGTGAAACCATGGAGCTAGAGGTTCCTGAGGAACTTAAGAATCGTTATATTTCAGAGGATTTGGAGGCCAAGATATATTTTGATAGGCATAAATATGGAATCAAGGCTGAACTTCGTTATTGCTATGGGGAATATGAGTTCAATTCCTTTGGAAATGCTTCTTCAGGCTCTCATATAATTGTTCGCCAGAGGGAGAGCGAGGACGACATTATTGCTGAGATACTAAAGCTTGGCTTTGTACCATATAAAAACTACTATCTTTTGAAGGATGAGGAAAGAATCTATGAGTTTTTGTCAGGAAAGGTTATGGATCTTGATCTTGTAGCTCATTTGTATTATTCCGAGGACTTTAAGAAGCTAGGAATCCGTCCACCAGGTGCATTTAGCGCCAATGTGAGGGTTGATAGTGGTATAAATTTATTGGAGCTGGATTTCTCCTTTGAGGATGTACCTAAGGATGAGATAAGAAACCTTATCCATGCCTATCAGGTTAAGAAGAGGTACTATCGCCTAAAGAGTGGAAGCTTTATTAATCTAGAGGAAGGGAATGTGGATGAACTGTCCAAAATTCTTTCTTCCCTTAATGTTTCTAGTAAGAATATCGAAGAAAATAAACTCCTTTTGGAAAAGCAGTATGCTGTTTATCTTGACAAGGCATTTTCTGATAAGAATCTGGAGTTTCACAAAGATAGGGACTTCACTAGTCTTACAGATAATATACTTAATCCTACTGTAACGGAATTTGAGGTGCCTGATGAAATTCAAGCAGAGCTTCGCCCTTATCAGGTAACTGGCTTTAAGTGGCTCCGGACTTTGGCTGAGCATGACCTGGGCGGTATCTTGGCTGATGACATGGGCCTAGGTAAGACCCTACAGTCCATAGTGTTTATTGCTTCGGTTCTTTTGGAGAAAAGGAAGGCTAAAGAATCAGAGCCCCATTTTCTAATAGTATGTCCAACCTCTTTGACCTATAACTGGTTGGATGAAATTGAGAATTTTGCTNCTTTTATAAGAGCGACCGTAATTAGNGGAACGCCACAGGAACGCCAGGAGGCTATAAATNGCTATCAGGATTATGATGTGCTTATTACATCCTATCCCTTAATTAGAAGAGATATATCCACTTATGAAACCATTGATTTTCATACTGTATTTATAGATGAAGCTCAGTTTATTAAGAATAATTTATCTCTAAATTCAAAATCGGTTAAGAGGCTTAAGGCTAATCATAAGTTCGCGCTTACGGGTACTCCTATTGAAAATAGTCTATCAGAGCTCTGGTCAATATTTGATTTCATTATGCCTGGCTATCTACACAGTCACATGAAATTCGTAGAGTATTATGAAAAGCCAATACTTAAGGATGACAAGGAGGCCTTGGAGGAATTACATCAGCACATATCTCCCTTTATACTTCGACGAATGAAGAAGGATGTACTTACCGAGCTTCCTGATAAATATGAATCGAAAATGCTTACTGATCTTTCAGAAGAGCAGAAGAAGGTATATCTATCATATCTTGCTAATATTAGAAATGATATTCAAACTGAGCTTTCTGAGGGTGGACTGGATAAAAGTAGAATGAAAATATTAGCTGCACTTACCAGACTAAGACAAATTTGCTGCCATCCATCTACATTTTTAGAAAATTATCAGGGCGGTAGCGGAAAGCTTGATTTGCTTATGGAGCTTATTCCTGAAGCTATAGCTAATGATCATAGGATTCTTGTCTTCTCACAATTTACTTCTATGCTTAGGATTATTGAGGAGGAGCTGAAGGATATGAATATCCCATATTTCTATCTGGAGGGTTCAACTCCAACGGAGGAGCGTAATGAGTATGTAAAGCGCTTTAACAATGGCGAGGGTAAGGTATTCCTAATATCCCTGAAAGCCGGTGGAACAGGACTAAATCTAGTGGGTGCAGACACTGTAATTCATTATGATCCCTGGTGGAATCCTGCTGTAGAGGATCAGGCAACTGACCGTGTCTACCGAATCGGCCAGCAGAATAAGGTTCATGTATTGAAGCTGATTACTAAGGGAACGATTGAGGAGAAGATATTCAAGCTACAGAGAAAGAAAAAGGAGCTTTCAGATTCGATCATAAGCACCAAGGAAGTATTTATTAACACCTTATCTAGAGAAGAACTAGAGGAATTATTTAATCCCTTATAGAAGGAGGGGGCGGAGGATTCTTTCTCCTGGCACNAGAGATATTATGGGCGGAAATGGGGGACCTTTCCCGTCTATCCGCTTAAAATATGTAAGACCTATGGCACAGGTATTATCTGTGGCATGGGTCTTATTCTGTTGTATGTGATACATATACGATAAGTTGGAAGTAGCTGATGCGCTATTGTTTGGCTCGTTTTGATGATTCATAACACCTTTGATTTCGTCAGGAACTATGTTAGAATAAACTACAATGATTTTTATGATTTAAATAACCATTACTGGTTCAACAGGAGACAAAAGAATTATTACATGATTGACACTAGGACAATTATATAATGGGCTTAACCTAGCCGTTTAATATTAAATATATAAATATAAAGAAAGGAAAGTATAAATCTTTGTATCTAAAGATATTATACGTGGGGATACATTAATGAAAATAGAGAAGATTAAGAGCAGATATTCATATATGGATATATCGAAACGCGGAGGAATGATTTCCAATAGAAGCGTTATTTCAACTGCGCCTGCAACTGATACGGCTGACTATTTCTATACGGGAAACGGGCACTACTGGCTTGAGAGCGCCGGAGGAGTAGAGAAGGACACGATTATCGTGACCGAAGAGCATCTCTATGAGCCTCTTTGGAGCAAAACTCCTAATCCGCCCGATTTGCGCGGATGTATTGACGATATCCGCAGATGCGTTTTGGAGGGAAATCCCGGGAAGGCAGATGACTATATTGATAGGGCGCAGCGCAAGGCCGGTTATGATAAGCTCATGAACATGGACAACAAAATTGTCTACCCCATCGGCTCACCCAGAGTACATAAGGCGTTCAGCTTTGATGTCACAAGAGAAGGATTAGATGCAGACAGTGTATCCGATTATATCAGATGGCTCGATATGGAGACCGGGCTTACCACGACTCACTTTAAGATAGCGGGCGAAAGCTATGAAAGCAGAATAGCAGCTTCGTTTACCGACAATTTTTCTGCATTTGAATTTACTGCACCCAGGGGCAAGCTGAATATCTCTCTCGGAATAAAACTGCCCGGTGGACCGAATCTGTACGGTATTCCGACCATGATTGGTTCGTCTCATAAATGGACTGTTAAGGGTAACAGGCTTATCCTCAGCTGGCAGTATAATCCGGAACTGACAGACAAGGGGTACTATGCCATTATCGACGCCTCATGTGAGGATGGAAAGCTAGGCGTCAGCAGTGATAAAATAGAAGCAATGAATTCGAGCAGACTGTATATTACTGTGAAGGTCATTAAGGTAGAGGATAATTTCGACTTTGAAGGATATAAGGTCTTCGAGTCCGAATTTGATATGACGGACAGGGGACTTGACAGGCTTTTACTTGGGAATGTAGCCATCCTCGGGGAGAAGATGAACCGTTCATATATTACTCTGGGTAAGAGGGAAGACTGCTTACTTTCGGGCGAGGAGCTCCTTGAGAAATGTCACAGCGAGAAGGAACTTTATCCAATGATGATGGACAAGCTGTACGACATGGGAAGGTTCTACCAGATTGTTGATACGGGCGATATTCCGCCTATGTGGGGACAGCACAACATTAATACCAATCTTCAGGTCTGTGCAGGTAACAATACAGGTCTCTTTGACGAGATGGATGTTTACTTTAAATACTATGAGAGCAAGTTTGATGACTTCAGAACCAATGCCAGACTTCTCTTTAATGCGAGAGGGCTTTTGGCAAGTGTTCACTGCGACCCAGATTCGGGTCTGTTCTATCATTTTTCAAAGACTTATCCGCATTACTGCTGGACAGGGTGTTTGGGCTGGATATACAACGAATTCTGGGGATACTATCTTGTTACAGGTAATAAGAAGTTCCTGGAGAACAGGATTATCCCGGCACTTAAAGAGATTGCACTGTTCTTTGAGGATTATGCATGCCTTAGGGATGAGAAGGGAAATAGTATATTTGTTCCTTCGTTCTCGCCTGAGAATCCTACTCCTAATCCTGATTACTCAACAGTTACCTGCAGTGACATTCATGCCACCAGAATCAACTCGGTGATGGATATCGCAATATGCCGCGAGGTGCTCACAAACCTCATTGAAGGTTGCAGAATACTCGGTATAGAGGATGAGAATATTCCAAAATGGACACGGCAGTTAGAGGATCTTCCCGTATACCTTACCGATGAGGAAGGCGGTCTTAAGGAGTGGGCCTGGGAGTCAATAGAGGAGAACTATAATCACAGACATGTTTCGCATCATTACGATTTATGGCCCGGAAGAGCTGTATCTGTGGATAGGGAACCAGATGTGGCACGTGCAATAATGATTTCTAATAGAAAGCGTGGCCAGCAGGATGATTCTGCACATGGAATCATTCACAGGGCCTTCTGTGCGTTAAGGCTGAAGGATAAGGAGGAGTTTGTCCAGAACATGTCGCAGCTGATTAGTCACGGCTTCGTAAGAAGAAACCTTGCAACGGCACATTTCCCTTACAGAGGGCAGTTTCCCGATCTTCAGGGCGCAATGCCTGCACTTCTGATTGAGATGTGCGTTTATTCAGAGCCCGGATTTGTGGAGTTCTTGCCGACTCTTCCCGATGATTTTGCGGAAGGTAGGCTTGATGGGGTGTGGCTCTATACCTTTGCAAAGATGGAGAGTATGGAGTGGAATGAAAAGGAAATCAAGGTGTCTATAACTTCGAACAGGGAGCAGACCATCACCTTTATCTTAAGAAACAAAGCGACGAAATCCTTTGTAAACGGAAAAGAATATCATTCCTGTGACGGAAAAATCGAGTACCGCTTTAACGAGAACGAGAAAGCGGATATCCGTATTGAAATAATGCAACATTAGCCCATTGAATATTCAGGTTGGTGGAACCTAGCGGTGGTGTTAAGCAATTTGAGGGGGATAGTCTGATTGAATTCTTTAATGCAACAGATAAAAGATTGTATCAATCGTGTCCCCCTTCAACTATATTAGCTTACTAAGGATTGAGCCAAAGCCTACTGCTAAAGCTACTTTAAGCAAGTCAAATGCTATAAAAGGCAAGACACATACAGTTAAGGAATATCCTATAGTGGAGCCTGAGACATAGCTAAACCATAGGGTACCTATAGAGTAGCATATAGCTAAAGAAAGTATCATACCAAATGAACTTATTGCTATTCTACATATGTTTCTACTTATAGACCTTGCTTTAATCCTTCTAGACAACCTATTGAAGATAGATGTGGTAAGGGTCATAAGGGGATATGCCATTATGAAGCCTCCTGTCATACCTGTAAGTGTATGTAGGCCCCCCTTAAGCCCTGCAAAAACAGGCAATCCAAAGGCACCCAAGAGTATATAGGCTAGGCTAGCAAAGAAAGCATATTTGGGTTCAAGAAGCATGCCTGTAAGAAAGATGGCCAGTAATGATAGACTGAATGGAATCGGCTGTATGGGGATTGTGATTTGGGACATTACGCATATTATAGCTGTGAACATACTGGTTAGTATGAGTTTCTTTGTTGATAACTGTCTAGTAGTTGTCATAATATTATTATTTCTCCTTATATTAATTCTGATTTATTCTAACACTGACTTCTCCAGAGGATAAGGCCTCTATTGATTTATCTGGATATTCCACCACTAGCCTGGCTCTATNGTCGATATCTATGGCCCTGGCTGATAATGTATCCTTCCCCTTAAGGACATATATATCCTTACCTATAAGAAATGAACGCTTCTTATATTCTGAAAGATAGCTATGGTCAGTAAGATTATCCATGGCATAGGATAGGTTGTTCAGTAGCTCTGCTGCCAGAATAGATGTAATTGGCTGATTATCTGGCTTCTCAGAGAAGATTGAGCCAGCTATTTCCTCTATGTCCTTAGGAAAATTCTTTGTGGTCACATTTATTCCTATTCCAACCACGGCATATTCTAAGCCACCATTTTCAACATTTAAGGATGCTTCTGTAAGAATTCCGCAGACCTTTTTTCCATTCATGAAGATATCATTTACCCATTTGATTTGAACATCCTGGCTTGTTAGCTTCTCTATAGCCTGTGCTACAGCCACCGCTGCTGAAGTAGTGATAAGTAGTGAATCATTTATATCAAGCTTAGGCCTTAGAATCAGGGAAAGATAAAGTCCTGTTGAGTCAGGAGAGTAGAAGCTACGGCCCATTCGGCCTCTCCCTTCAGTTTGCTCAGTTGCTATAACCACAGTACCCTCTGGGCATCCCTCTGAAGCCATTTCCTTTGCTAGGGTATTGGTAGAGGTTACTGATTTTCTGACATCCAGATGGAAGTTCCTAGCTTTATCTTGAAGATATGGGCTTATGCTTTCGGCGGTAAGAATATCATTTGAAGTCTCAAGGCAGTAACCACGATTTGGTGCTGCATTTATATGATGGCCTTCCTTTTGAAGTTGCTTAATATTCTTCCAGATAGCGCTTCTACTGACGTTTAGCATTTCTGCTATCCTTGCACCATTCACGCTGTTTCCTCTATTATTTTCGAGTATTTTGAGAATTTCTTGCTTCAAATCCATGATAATAAATCTCCTTCATGTCCTATAGTAAGATATAGGATTAGTATAGCAGAGCAAGTTGAAATGTCAACTAAAATTTTGAGAGTGGTTGACAATAGAAAAGTGTGTGTATTTTGTTCTATCTTGGAGGTGATTAAGTGAGCTTTGCATCGGGGCAAGTCACCATAACAATGTTATGTAAACATAACTTAAAATAGGCTTCTATGAAATTTATAAAGGCCATGAGATATGTAAAAATTCATTATAAAATATATCAATTTATTAGGGGTTTATATCATTGTCTCTAAGGAAACTATATAATACAATAATTTTATATAGTAAGATTTACTAAAGGTATGACATTTATTAGTCATATCAAAAGTTGCTTCTATAATTATAAATGGGAATGAAAATGATAGGCAGGACAAACCTAGGTTAATCTGAAAGGAGATACTATGAGATTAGAGTATGGCGACTATAGCTTATTATTTGATAAGGGAGGATTATTAATTCAAAAGAATGATAAGACTCTATATTATAATAAGCGTCCTATGTACGTTACAGTAAAGACAGTTTTGGCAATAAGCGAATTCTATGACAAGGCTTATAGTGATGTAAGCAAAGAGGGTGATCAGCTTGTGGCTAAAGGTATATTAGCAGTGCCCTCAGGATCAGAGTTTTCATTTACAGACATTTATTCAGTAGGAGATAAGGGATTTCGGGTTCAAAGAAGAGTAGAGGTGCTAAAGGCAGCAGATGATTTAGGCTTCTCTACCAAGGTTTCATTTGTAGCCTCAGAATCAGATGATCCCCATGATTATAACTGCTTTGCTCCAGGGGTCTGGTACAAGCAGAATGAGTTTGCACTTGATGGTGCCTTTGGTAAGGATCTTGATTGTGAATATTTCTGGCGTATGGAGACCTGCTATGCGCTGCCTGTCTTTGCGATGCAAAATATTGCTTCCGGTGAGACAGCGGCACTTTCTCGCTGGGCGGCGGATGTTACCATGCGTGATGTGAATATTATGAGGTCAGAGAATTATACTGATCCTAGTATAACAACCGGTGCTATTGGAATGAGCAGGCCAGAGAAGAGGACCTTAAACTATCTTTATTATGGTTATGCGGTTAGGACTGAAAATGAGACAGAAGTCGATGGTTTATCCATAGATTATGTATATCCTGGTGCAGATGGCCAGCTACCTCCGCCAAATGGGAAGCACTATGCCGGCCTTGATTATAATACTAAGATAAAGACATTTCAACGTATTAACCATCCTGTTGAAGTGGGCTTTGAGCAGAATTATTCAGTAGCCATTAATTTTGGCCATTATGACAGCTTCCAATTAATGATGAGAGATATATGGCGTGTAACCTATGATAGGCTAAGAGATAAGCTGTTTGATGTAGATAATGAGCTCTTTTATAAAAATTGTATGAACATACTTAATCGTTATACTAGAAAATATGGGGATTCATATGGTCTACCCTTTGCCTGTCAGCTACCAAATATGGATATCTCCAGTGTATCCTTTCAATTTGGCTTTGTAGGTCAACAGCCCGGTATCGGCTATCAGCTTCTTCGCTATGGTGATAAGGAAAATGTAGCTGATGCTTATGAGAAGGGTGTCAATATTATAGACTTCTGGGCCAATAGGGCTATGACAGAATCAGGCCTGCCTCAGATGTGCTATAATCCCAATATTAAGGATTTTGAGCCCTACCCTCATTATGTGCGTATGCTAGCTGATGGTATTGAGGCAATATTGGATGCTTATCTTTATATGAAGAAAAAGGGTGACGAGCGTCCTGTATGGTATGACTTCTGTAAGAAAACAGCTGATTGGCTAGTAAATATACAGAATGAGGATGGAAGCTTCTATCGAGCCTATAATAGTGACAATTCCATACGTATGACTTCAAAATCAAATACCCCTAGTGTGATTCGTTTCTTAGTTCAGTTTTATCTGGTATCTGGTGATGAGAGGTACAAGGATGCTGCAATAAGAGCGGGAGATTGGTCATATGAGAATGCCTATAAGAACCTAGAGTACCGTGGTGGTACCTGTGACAATACAGATATTCAAGATAAAGAGGCTGGTATATATGGTATATTTGGCTTTCTTGCATTGTATGATTTAACCGGTGAGGATAAATGGCTTGAGGGGGCCATAGGTGCGGCCGATTATACAGAGACCTGGACCTATGCTTGGAAGTTCCCTGTAAGAACAATTTGGCCAAAGCATCCCTTTAACAAATACTCCATAAGTGGCCAGAGTATAATCACCATAGGGGGCGGTGCCGATGTATATATGGCGGCCTGCTCATATACCTATTATAGATTATATCTGATAACTAAGGATGAGCATTATCTGGACTTTGCAGAATTTATCCATAAGAACACCAAGCAGTCAAGTGACGTAGATGGTAGCTGTGGATATATTATGCCAGGACTGGGCCATGAAAGTGGAAACTTCACCAGCCAGACCTTACAGAGCCAGTATCACTGGTTACCTTGGTGCACATTTGTTGAGGTAGATCCAACCTCAAGGCTTTATGATAGCTTTGGCTGCTATGAAATAGCAGAAGCCCAGAAGCTAAGCCCTGAAGAAAGAGCAGAAAGAAATAAGATATATAAGAATTACAAATAATTGTACCGGGTACAGTCGGATATTGTACCCGGTACAAAAAAAGGAGCTGTTGCAATTTTTATTGCGACAGCTCTTTTAAAATAAATTTATTCTTTTTCAGTATAGGACTCGGTCTTATCAAAATTCTCACTATAGAATTCCTCTATTAATCTATCTAGATAATCCCGGTCTTGTTCGCCGAATTCATTGACTAACATATCACGAATGGCATCGGTCTTTTTAATATAGTCTAGCTCTTCTGATACTTCTTTATTTGAGATTGAAGCTAAGAATTCCTCTGTAACAGTACTGCGTAGCCAGTTATTTATCTTATCGGTCAGTTGGATTTCGTCATCGATTTCCAGCTTGAGTTGTCTGGCTTTTTTAGCCGTTGATATACCTACCATGACAAAGAATAGGAAGAGTGCTCCCATTATAAGATTGGGAAATATTCCGTTGAGGAAGGTTAGTAGCCCTATTGCATTTAAGATTACAAATATGATTCCTGCAACCCCTAGGATTAGGAATACATATTGAGTACTGATGTAATCCTTATATTTTTCGGATTTCATTACATAGCTTCCTGAGCCAGACAATAGGCTATTTACTGAGCTGGGTGGGTTGGCCTCACCTTCAGTTACCGACATGTCATCTTTTGGCTGGGCATTTTCGATTTGATCCTTAGGTTGAGTGGTCCCATCATCTGTATCAACAGCCATATTGACAGGTAGGTCACTTATATTAGTTGGAGCGGTTTCATCATAGGCCATCTTCAGCTGTACATCCTCATCAGCAGTTGAAGGATTATTGACATCGTCAGGTTTGTCCTCTATGTCTGGAGGGATACTAGTAGTATCAGATAAAGCCAATGAATCTGAAGGGATATTAGCATCATCAAAGGAAGCCATTGAGTCTGAAGGGATATTAGCATNATCAAAGGAAGTCTTTTTCTCTTTTTCTTCTTTCTCAATTCTATCTCTTTCAACAAAATAAAAGGCTTGATATAGTTTCTTGGCCTCCTTTTCATTTGAAGAGGGTACTGACAGTATATATACGTCATCTTTTTCATCATAATGTATCTTTGTTTCTAAGCCGGAGTATTCAAAATATTTAGCCAGTTTTTCTGCGATACTTCTTTTTTCTGCCTGGAAAAAAGGTATATATTCTTGCATAATATCCACTCCATTCTTATTTATATTATGATTGGTATAAGCGGAACAAGTAGTACTTATTTTGCCATAAATCTATGATAAGATTTCTTACCCTTCTTTACAAGGATAGCGCCGTCTGAGTCAAAGTTCTTGTCAGTAAGAACTAGATCAAATTTATCTACCTTCTCATCGTTTACAGTAACGCCGCCTTGCTGTATGGTACGACGTGCATCTGAGCGAGATACTGCAAGCTTGGCATCACACATTAGGGTTATTAAGTCGATTCCTTCTGCGAATCTCTTAGCAGGATATGTTGTAGTAGGGATATCTTCAGATTTTGCCCCGCCACTAAATAATGCTCTAGAGGCTTCCTGTGCCTTTATAGCTTCTTCCTCACCATGAACAATCTTGGTAATCTCGAATGCTAGTACCTCTTTAGCTTTATTTATCTCAGCATCCTTTAAGGCACCCAGTCTTCTTACTTCGTCCATTGGAAGGAAGGTAAGTAGGCCTAAGCATTCCTCAACCTTAACATCCTCAATGTTTCTCCAGTATTGATAGAACTCATAAGGGGTGGTCTTGTTAGGGTCTAGCCAAACAGCACCCTTCATGGTTTTACCCATCTTTATTCCCTCGCTGGTGGTCAAAAGCTTAAAGGTTAGTCCATAGGCAGGCTTCTGCTCTTTACGACGGATTAAATCAACACCGCTGATAATATTGGACCATTGGTCATTTCCTCCCAGCTGAAGGGTACAATTATATAACTTATTTAACTTCCAGAAATCATAGGACTGCATCAGCATATAGTTGAATTCGAAGAAGGTAAGTCCCTTTTCCATCCTTTGCTTGTAGGCTTCTGCAGCCAGCATCTTATTAACTGAGAAATGGATTCCAATTTCACGTAAAAATTCCACATAATTTAGATCTAATAGCCAATCTGCGTTGTTAGCGATGATTGCATTTCCATCATTAAAATTAATGAATTTAGAAAGCTGCTCCTTGAATCGACCTGCATTATAGTCAATGGTTTCTCTGGTCATAAGAGAACGCATGTCGGATTTGCCGGAAGGATCTCCTATCATAGTGGTTCCGCCTCCCAGAAGGGCTATGGGCTTATGGCCTGCGCGTTGCATATGCATCATAGCCATAACAGTAAGAAAATGTCCTGCGGTCAAGCTATCAGCGGTAGCATCGAAGCCTATATAAAAGGTAACGGATTCCTTTCCTAATAATTCTCGGACCTCATCCTCATGGGTACATTGCTCAATAAACCCACGTTCCTGTAGTATGTCATAAACATTAGTTGACATTGGTATTCCTCCTTGTATTGTCTGTTCGTTAATTATAGTCATTATATATGATATCATTTCAATTTTCAATGAATTTTCTTTTTGTACCGGGTACA
>JGI24710J26742_10000274_pt1 | contig 48443 bp, 56 predicted proteins | sample BioPla2DNA2_FD_26742 | JGI IMG/M metagenome (IMG submission 26742)
CCTCCGTTTTCAAACTTTGCTTATGTATAATATCATATATTGATGATTTTTTGCAATACTTTTACATCTAATCTCATATTTAGTAATATAATAATTATATTAATGAATTCTTCATTATTTATACTATATAATAGATTAAAATAATGTATCGTGAGGTAAAAATATGACTAATCGAGAAAATACTAGAAAAGTTAAAATTGGAAACATTACTATTGGTGGCGAAAACAAGGTTGTCATTCAGTCAATGTGCAATACTTTAACCAAAGACACTGAATCAACAATTAAGCAAATAAAACAATTAGAAAATGTTGGTTGCCAAATTATTAGGTGTAGTGTTTTAGATTTTGAAGATGCTTACGCTTTAAAAACTATTAAAGAAAATATTTCCATACCTTTAGTAGCTGATATTCATTTTGACTATAAACTAGCTTTGGCAGCAATAGAAGCTGGAATTGATAAAATTAGATTAAATCCAGGAAATATCGGCAGCAAGGATAATGTTAGAAAAGTAGTAGAAAAATGTAAAGAGAAAAATATTCCAATTAGAATAGGTATCAATAGTGGTTCAATCGAAAGATTTGTTTTAGATAAATACGGCAAAAACTGTCCTGAAGCAATGATTGAATCAGCCCAAAGACATGTTGATATTTTAGAAGAAATGGATTTCCACGATATCATTTTATCTTTTAAATCAAGTGATGTTAGATTGACAGTTGAAACATTCCTAATTGCCAGTACTATCTGGAATTATCCCTTGCATTTAGGAGTTACTGAAGCTGGAACTAAAGACTACAGTTTAATTAAATCGAGTGCTGCACTAGGTGAACTTTTAAGAAAAGGCATTGGTGATACTATAAGAATTTCTATTTCTGATAACCCAATTGAAGAAATTAAAGCTTGCAAAAAATTATTAAAAGCCTATGATTTAATTGATAAAGTTCCAGATTTAGTAGGATGTCCAACTTGTGGTAGAACTATGTATGATATGTTACCAATCATTAAAGAAGTTGAAGAGTTTTTGGAAACTATTCAAGCTAATATCAAGGTTGCCGTTATGGGTTGTGTGGTAAACGGTCCTGGAGAAGCTAGGGATGCTGATATTGGAATTGCCGGTGGAATTAAGGAAGGTTTATTATTTAAAAAAGGTGAAATAATTAGAAAAGTACCACAAGAAAAAATTGTAGATGAATTAAAAAAAGAAATTTTAGAAATAATCAATCATTAGATTGTTTATTTTTAAAATATGTATATAATCAACTTAAGGTTAAAAGGAGAATTTTATATGAATAGGGTTTATAACTTCAGTGCTGGTCCTTCTTGTATTTTTGAAGCTGTATTACAAAAAGCAGCCAATCAAATGTTAAATTATCAGGATTCAAAAATGTCAGTAATGGAAATGTCTCACCGTTCTAAAACTTATGAAGCCATAATCAAAGAATGTGAAGCTAGATTGCGTAGGTTAATGAATATACCTGAAAATTATAAGGTATTATTTCTTCAAGGAGGAGCATCTTTACAATTTTCTATGATTCCTATGAATCTTATGAAAAATAAGAAGGTTGATGTCATAAATACAGGACAATGGACTAAAAAAGCAATTGCGGAACACCTAAAACTTGGAGAAGTAAAAGTAATAGCTAGTAGTCAAGCAGATAATTTTTCTTATGTTCCCAAAGTAACTAAAGATATGATTAGCGATGATTGTGACTATGTTTATATCTGTGAAAACAACACAATTTATGGCACAGCCTATAACTATGTTCCAGAAACAAATGGCAAACCATTAGTTGCAGATTTTTCAAGTTGTATTTTAAGTAAACCATGTAATGTAAAAGATTTTGATTTAATTTTTGCAGGAGCACAAAAAAATATGGGACCGGCAGGTTTAACTGTTGTAATTATCAAAGAAGACTTAATAAAAGAAAAACCTGAACTTCCAAGCATGTTAAGTTATAAGATTCATGCAGATAACAATTCTATGTATAACACTCCTCCAACATATTCAATCTATATGTGTGGTTTGGTTCTAGAATATCTTGAAGAAACTATTGGCGGTTTAGAAAATATGCAAAAGATTAATGAACAAAAAGCAAAAATACTCTATGATTATTTAGACAGTTCTAAATTATTTAATAATCCCGTTAATAAAGAAGATAGATCAATTATGAATGTTACTTTTGTAACCGGAAACGAAGAGTTAGATAAAATATTTATCTTAGAAGCTGAAAAAAATGGTTTTGTAAATTTAAAAGGTCATAGAAGTGTTGGCGGAATGCGTGCAAGCATATATAATGGTATGCCTATTGAAGGTGTTGAAAAGCTTGTTAGTTTTATGAAAGAATTTGAGGAGAAACATTATGTATAAAATAAAAATATTAAATGACATTTCAAAAGTCGGATTAAACAGATTCACAGAAAAATATCAAATCGCTGAAGATCTTACTAATGAAGATGCAATACTTCTAAGAAGTGAAAATATTCATAAATATGAATTTAATGAAAATTTAAAATGTATTGCTAGAGCTGGAGCTGGAGTTAACAATATTCCTATTGATAAATGTAGTGAAAAAGGTATTGTAGTATTTAATACTCCTGGTGCCAATGCCAATGCGGTTAAAGAATTGGTCTTTGCTGGATTGTTATTAGGAAGTAGAAAAATCTATGAAGGTATGCAATGGATTCAAACTCAAAAAGACAATGAAAATATTGCTAAAGATACTGAAAAACAAAAGAAATTATATTCTGGAAATGAGTTGTTACATAAAAACCTAGGAATTATAGGGCTAGGAGCAATTGGTGTTCAAGTTGCAAATTTAGCTATTGATTTTGGCATGAACGTCTATGGTTATGATCCATATATCTCATTAGCGAATGCATGGAACTTATCAAGAAATGTCCACCACTCTGATACAATTGATGAAATACTTAAAAATTGTGACTTCATATCAATTCACATTCCTTTAACTGATAAAACCATGAATATCATTAATGCAGATGTTATATCTAAAATGAAACCAGGAGTTAAACTTCTAAACTTCTCAAGAGATGGTTTAGTTGATACTGAAGCCTTACTAAAGGGTATTAAATCTGGAATTATCAGTAAATATATTACTGACTTCCCTGTTCAAAAGCTTATTGGTCAAGAAAATGTCTTAATTCTTCCTCATCTTGGAGCTTCTACTGAAGAAAGTGAAGATAACTGTGCTGTTTTAGCGGTAAAACAAACAATGGATTATTTAGAAAGGGGAAATATTACTAACTCTGTAAATTTACCTGACTGTAGTATGGAGATTTATAATAATGTAAGAATTTGTTGTATTCACAGAAATGTTCCAAAAATGATTACTCAAATTTCTGATGCCCTATCAACATCAAATGTTAACATTGAAAATTTAATGAATAAATCAAAAAACGAATTAGCCTATACAATGGTTGATATTGCTGATGTTGTTAATGGTGAAATATTAGGTAAAATCAAACAAATTCCAGGAATGATAAAAGTTAGTACTTATAACTTTGATAAAAATGATTGATGGACATATACATTTAGAAAATGGACCTTTAACTATTGAATATTTGGAAGAATTTATTAACGTAGCTATTAATAAAAATTTAAAAAGCATTCAAATATTAGACCACACTCATAGATTTATTGAATTTAGACCAATCTATGAAAATGTCGTTAATGCTGCAAAAATACAAGAAGAATGGTTTTTAAAAAAATCTAAGGATAATATCAATGATTATTTAAAATTAATCAAACTGGCAAAATCAAAAAAATATCCAATAGAAATCAAATTTGGATTAGAGGTCTGTTATACAAGTAAAAAAGAAAAAGAAATTAGAGAGATTCTTAAAAACTATGAATTTGATTTTCTAGTGGGAGCTGTGCATTCAGTTTTTGGCTTATTATACGATATGGAAAATTTCTCTAGAGAATTGCTATGGAATGTTTATGATACTGATGAAATATATAAAGAGTATTATAATGAAATTATTAAGCTTATGGAAAGTAATTTATTTACTCAAGTAGCACATCCAGATACTATAAAACTTTTTGACATCTATCCTTCATATGATTTGATAGAAACCTATAATAAAATAGCAGATTTAGCACTAGAAAAGGATTTATATTTAGAAAATAACTTTGGTTGTTATTATAGATACAATCATAAAGATCCTGGCTTAAGTAAAGAATTCAAACAAATTCTCTTAGAAAAAGGTGTTAAAATAATGCTTGCAAGTGATGCTCATATCCCTGAACATGTTGGCAAAAACTTTGAATTGTGGAAATAAGAAAACTGCAATAAGATAGTGAATATAAACAATATTTAAAAATAGAAATGATTAAAGAGTCATTTCTATTTTTGGTTTACTACATTTATAAAATTCTTTTTTAATATTTGGTAAAACAATTTTCTTTAAAATCGTATTTCCAAATAGTAACATTTATCGATTTTCGAGCAAAAGGATTAAATCCAAAAATTAGTTTATGCCTAATAGTTCCTGAAACACATTCTTCCTCTTTATTTGGATGAACAAAATAATATTTTTCATAAACTAGTTTGTTCCCTTTACAAACTTCTATCTGATAGATAGAAACATTAAATAACAAAACAAGAAATTCTATTGCTCGTGTGACAAAATTTGGTTCTCCTTCTTCTAATCCAAATGTGTAATCTTCAAAGTGTTTATGGTCGGTGAAATAACTGATAATTATTTCATTGTCAAACACTTCAAAGTGAACATTATTTTTCTCATCAATAGTAACAAAATCAGATTGATAAAGACGACCCTTATAGTCTGTGTTTTCAGTTAACACACTTGTTTTTGTTAAATCACAATATGGAGAAATTGCATTCAATAAGTTTTTTGTTATTTCATAGTTCATATTAATTACCCTTTTAATAATAACTTTAATTAAATACTCACATTAAGTAGTCTTTCAATTTCTTCTTTATAAGGTGGTACACCATCTCTATATGGAGTTTCCAAAATCATAGCTTTTCCTTTCAATAAGTGATGGTAAACTACTTTACTTAACACATCAAAACCAATGTTACCTTCTCCAATATTTGCATGGCGATCTTTTCTAGANCCAATAATATTTTTTGAATCATTGACATGAATCACNTGAAGTTTATCTAGTCCAATTATTTCATCAAACTCTTTTAATACTTCATCAAGATTATTTAAATCATATCCACTGTCCCAAGTATGNCAGGTATCAAAGCANACCCCTATGGGATAATCTACTCTTTTAATAATTTCAGCAAGATGTTCAAAACGATAACCAATTTCGGAACCCTTGCCAGCCATTGTTTCTAAACAAACCTTAACATCAAAATCCTCTTTTAAAATCTCATTTAAACCCTCAATAACTTTATCAATACCATTTTCAAGAGTATCACTTAAGCTGCTACCAGGATGTAAAACAATATATTTGGCTCCAATAGCACTACTTCTAATCAGCTCATTTCTTAAAACTGCTTTCCCCATTTCAAAAGTTTCTGGTTTTATAGTATTAGCTAAATTAACAATATATGGAGCATGGATTATTATATCATCCATACTGCATCCATTTGCAGTCCAGAGTTTTGTCGCTTCTTTTATTTTTAAATCTTCAATAGGTGCTCTAAAACTATTTTGTGGAGCTCCAGTATAAACCATCATGGCATTAGCATTATATGATAAAGCTTCTTTGACTGCACCAACCAAATAATCAGGTTTAACCATTGATACATGTGATCCTAATTTAATCATCTTCTGCTCTCACTTTTCTCTCTTTGAGCTTTTTTAGCTCTTTCTTTTTGTTGTTCTTTGATTGAAGCTTTAATCATTAATCTTCTCTGTCTTCTTCTAATTTTGTCAATTTCAGCTTGTCTTTTCTTTTTATAACCTGGTTTAACTTTTTTTACTGGTTTTTTAGCAATTTTCTGAATTTCTACATCTTCTTGAGAAAGTTTTCTTCTTGTTGGTTTAAAATCAAACGGTTTTACATCTACCCATTGATCTCTTTTGTAGTCTTTATACAAAAATTCAAAACCTTGACTTCTTAACACTTTTATACCACTATGATCGCTTTGGTTAAATAAGACATAACTTACACCACTTCTACCTGCTCTGCCGGTTCTTCCGCTTCTATGAGTATAATAGTTCAATGAAGATGGTAAACCCAAGGAAATAACATGACTTACTGATTCAATATCAAGACCCCTAGCCATAATATCTGAGCAAACAATGTAACTTGTTCTATCAGCACTTATAGACTTTAAAGCCTGCTTTCTTTCTCTATTTGATAAATCACCGTGTATTTCGACGATATCATAACCATTATTTTTTAATAATTCGGCCACTGAAATGACTTCCTGTTTGGTTCTAGCGAAAATCATACAAACATAAGGTTGAATTCCAGGTAAAATTTTCAATAATTTATCTGTATATGACATATAACGACAATTTATTAAAACATGTTCTATATCTGGTGATAATTCATGTTTCTCTGTTGCTTCAATAATAGTAGGCCTTGTCATATATTTTCTTAAAAATGGTTGCAATTGACTAGGTATAGTTGCACTAAATACTAACATTTGTAACTTTTTTGGTAATCTACCACAAATTTCATCAACCTGCTGTAAAAAACCCAATTCCAAAGTCATATCTGCTTCATCAATAACTATTATCTTAGCACTGTCTAATCTTAGTACAGCTTCATCAACAAACAAATCTTTAAGTCTACCAATGGTTCCAACCACAATATGAGGTTGTTGACTTTTAACAGACTCAATCATTCTTTCTTTATCTTTACCAGATGCAATAAGTTTAATGTTTATATTGTCATTAAACATGTTTATTTCACTGATCATAGTATATAACTGAATTGCTAACTCACGGGTTGGAGCTGTAATAATAGCTTGAATTTCGTTTAAACTACTATCAACCATCTGTAAAATCGGAAGGATAAAAGCATGAGATTTACCAGTACCAGTAGCTGAAATTCCAATTACATCCTTTTTATCCAATATTAAAGGAATAGTTTTTTTCTGTATTGGTGATAAATCTTTAAATCGTTTGTATTCAATTAATTGTTGAATATCTTCTCTAAAATTGAATTTCATACTTTCCCTCCTTCTCAGGAATTTATTGTAACATAAAACATTTACTTTATGTTACTATAAATATGGTGTTAAAGATATGGAAGTTATAAAAGTTATACCTTCAGGTTACTGTAAAGGCGTTATTAATGCGATCAATAAGGTCAAAAAAGCTATTAAGGACTACCCTGATAAACAAATATATATTTTGGGAATGCTAGTACATAACAAATATGTAGTAGGTGGTTTTGAGTTGTTTAATGTAATTACCTTAGCAGATAAAAACAAGACAAAAGAACAACTACTAGATGAGATTGATGATGGTGTTGTCGTTTTTACCGCTCATGGTATTGATCCTAAAATAAAACAAAAAGCTTTAGATAAAGGTTTAATTGTTGTTGATGCTACCTGCTGTGATGTAACAAAAAATGCTAATTTATGTATTCAGCATTTAAATGAAGGCTATGATGTTGCTTATATTGGCAAAAAAAATCATCCTGAAAGTGAGGCTGTTTTAGCTCTTGATGAAAGAATTCATTTAATAACTAATATTCAAGATGTACAAAATTCAAATATCTTAAATGATAAAATACTAATAACTAATCAAACCACTATGTCAATTAATGATATTGAACAAATCATAAAAGCATTACTAGTTAAATATCCTTTGGCCAAAGTTGTTGAAGAAATATGTAGTGCAACTAGAACTAGACAACAAGCAGTTAAAGAGTTAGAAGGTTTTGATACACTGATTGTGGTTGGAGATCCAAATAGCAACAATACCACTCAACTTGCTAATATTGGTAAGCAGGCAAAGATTAAAAATATTTATAAAATTGAAAATAGTCTTGAACTAACTTCAATTAACTTAGATAATATTAGTAAAGTAGCTGTAACTTCAGGAGCCTCAACTCCAGGCTATCTAACNCAGCAAGTTATTGATTATTTAAAAACAAGAGATGAAAAATATCTTAATGTNGATTTAGAAAAAATACTAGATTTATAAAGGAGAAATTATGTTAAATATTATCTTCATCAACCAACAAGCTTATAAAGATACTCTTGTCGGAAAAGAATTATTACATTTATTAGATAAATCTGTCCTTTTAAATACTGAATGGGGCTGTTTTACTGATTATTTTGATGATATTTCTTTAAATATTGCTTTAGATAATATGGTTTATAATATTAATAATTTGCTTCATAGTAAAAAGTTTGAAAACATTATCATTGGTTGGAGTTTTGAAGATGTCGAATTAATAAATCAACTAATTAGCCATTTAGATAGTGAAGATGCTCAAATAACTATTTTTAATTTAACTGATACAACTATTGAAAATGTAACAAACTACGAATTGTTAAATAAAGAATATCATAAAGAATATTATACTTTACAGTCGACTGGACAACTAGTAAAAATGTCCTATGTTGACACAACTGATTGTTCAGCCTTCAAAAGTGCCCATATTCTTTCAATGATTATCCAATAAATAAAAGACCATGTTAGGTCTTTTTTTAATGTTACTTAGTGTTTTTAGTTATTTTAACATCTAAGGTGTAATCTAATTGAATTAAATCAACACCAGCTGCAATTAGCATCCTTTTGCTAGCAATCGTATTGTCAGCATCAGCATATTTGTCTGATTCATAATAGATTTTCTTTATTCCTGATTGAATAATGGCTTTTGCACATTCATTACAGGGAAAAAGTGATACATATAAGCTGCAATCTTGAACACTTCTAGGAGCATTTAATATGGCATTTAGTTCAGCATGAACAACATAAGCATACTTTGTTTCTAAAAATGAGCCTTCTCTATCCCAAGGAAAAAGCGAATCATCACAGCCTCTTGGCATTCCATTATAACCAATTGAAACAATCCTATTTACATTATCAACAATTACTGCCCCAACACCTGTGTTTGGGTCTTTACTTCTTAGAGCACTTAAATGAGCTAAGCTCATAAAATAAGTATGCCAATCAATTACAGTTTTCATAGTTACTCCCCTTTATAATATTTCTGTGTTTCAGTTATATATTTCTTAGCAATATTATCTAAGTTCATCTTTTTATATAGTTGATTGATTTCGTAATCTGTTCCATCATAGAACTCATTGAAATCTTTGTATGTAAATGACATATAACCTAATACTACTGTTAATATAATACTACAAATTAATGAATTAATTCTTAAAGATTTACTACTATTTGTGGCAAATATCATTCCAAGCATAATTCCTGTAACAAATCCACCCAAGTGACCTAAAAGTGAGATTCCAGGCATTAGCGAAATAATAACATTCATGTAAATTGTTCTAGATATTTGTTTTCTAAATGCTGGTATTTTAAAGTAACCTTTTAAGGCAAACATTACAACTAATGCCCCAAAAATTCCAAAAATACCACCAGATAAACCAACAGCAATAATATTTCCGTTGCCAATAAATATGCACACATTACCCATAACAATAGATACGGTTAAAATCAATAAAGTTATATTTTTACCATAGTATTTCTCTGCTACTATGGCCATATCAAATAGAGCCATCAAATTAAAAAGTAAATGTAAAAATGATGTGTGAACAAATCCTGCTGTTAAAAAGCGATATATTTGATGCAAAATAGTTATATATGCTTTATAGTAAGCACCAAAAATAATAGCGCTATTTAGTAAAGAGGTTTTATAAGCTGAAGCAAATATTTGAATCGCAATAAAAATAACGACGGAAACAACCGCTGGCAAAAGAAATGATAAACAGAAACCTTCCTTCAGGTTAAGTTTCTTTCTTTCTGATTTAGCTTTTTTTACACTTTGCATAGATTTAATAGCTAAATCCGTTTCAATTCTTCTTTTTTCTGTTTCAATATTATCGACATCATAAATAACTGTTGCAATCTCAGGAAAAGATTCTAATATTGGTTGCATAACATCGGTATTTGGTTGAAGTTTGATGTATTGAATATCAGTTAAAAAATAATTAGAAGAATCTTCATTAAATGAAATATCTAGTATTAAACCTGTTTCAGATTTAATTAAACTTCTTATTTTATTAATGGTGGCAATAATAAAAGGATATTTTCCTGTTCTTTCTTTATCACTGTCATTACTAATATGAATTATTGGAAATGATTGATTTTGTTCATTAATTAACCAATAATCGATTTCCTTTTTTTCAATCTTAAAATTACTTACTATTGAAACCTGTAAGTAATCTTTGGAAACTATAAAATATTTAACCAATTGTAAAGCCCATAGCGAAGCTTTGCTATTCATAGTATATAACCTCTTCTCTTAATTCTTGTAGATAATTCTGGAAATCTTCTGGTAATGGAGCATTTACTGTCATACTTTTTTTTGTTGTTGGATGAACAAACGTCAACTCATAAGCATGCAATAATTGACCATCACCTTTTTGTTTTCTATTGACATATTTTGAATCATTAACTATTGGAAAACCAATATATTCCATATGCACTCTTATTTGATGAGTTCTTCCTGTTTGTAAGGCACATTCTATTAGTGAATGATTTTCAAATCTTTCTAAAACTGTAAAATAGGTGACTGCATCTTTACTGTTTTTATCGGTTACAGCCATTCTCTGTCTATCATAAGGGTCCCTACCAATAGGAGCATCAATTGTTCCGTGATCATGGCCAATAACACCATGAACTAAAGCATAATACTTTCTACCCATTTTATGATCAGCCAACTGCTGAGCTAAAAACTCATGAGCATCGTTATTTTTTGCCATAATAATTAAACCAGTAGTGTCTTTGTCAATTCGATGCACAACGCCAGGTCTTAATACTCCATTAACATCACTTAATTTACCACAATGATATAAAACACCTTCAACTAAAGTAAGTTCTTTTGTTGTAGCTGTTGGATGAACAATCATCCCCTTAACCTTGTTAAGAATAATAATATCTTCATCTTCATATACAATATCTAAGTCCATTTTATGTGGTTTAACAACATATTCAACTTCTTCTGGTAAATCAACAATAATTTCTTCACCTATTTTTACTTTATAGTTACTCTTTACCGGTTCATCATCAACACTTACCAAGCCTTCAGCAATAAGTTTTTGTAACTTAGTTCTTGATAAGTCTACTTTACCATTTAAAGCTTTATCTATTCTTAAACCATCCATTTGTTCATCAACAATAATTGTTACTTCTTCCATAAACGTATCTTTTCTCCAAAAAACAATTCACTTATAATCAATAATACTGCTCCAATAGTAATACAGCTATCAGCAATATTAAACACTGGAAAATCATAACCAAAAATATAAAAATCTAAAAAATCAATTACATAACCATAAACAAGTCTATCAATAACATTTCCAATTGCTCCAGCTAGTATTAATTGTAGAGAAATTTTCTCTAATTTCTTAGGTTTATATTTAATGATATAAAAAGTAATAACAACACAAACAATTAAAGCCATAATCACAAAAAACCATCTTTGACCTTTTAAAATCGAAAATGCTGCACCTGTATTTTCAGCATAGGTGATATAGAAAAAGTCTTTTATAATAGTAAAACTTTCAGAATAAAAATTGCTGATAACTTTCATTGCTATTTTAGAAATCTGATCAATTAATACTAGTAATAAAACAAATAAAACACCATTCACGATAAATCACCTAAATCATTATAACAAATTTCAATATTAAATAAAACATGACACTAATTTCTAAAATTGATGATACAGAATTATATTTTTATGTTATTGGATGATGTTGTTTCTTGTATTATTGAATGATGTTTTATTGTTTAACATCACAGATTTTTATATAATATAAGTGGAAAGAAGGTTATATATATGGATAACAATAACATTTATACTATTAAGTTAAATTCCAATCACTTGGCAAAATGGATCCGCTATTTATTTATAACGCTTTTAGTAAGTTATTTCTTTGGTACATTCGCTAATTTAATAGAGAAAATCGATGATACATCTGCATTTGCAGTAATTATTGTATTAAAATTTATTCAGTATTGTGTTGATTTAGTAAGTGCTTATTGTCTATTAAAACTTTCACAAATAGAAAAACTATTTGAAAAAGCAGCATTGTTAGAAGTAATATTTGTTGTGACTAATATCATCACACTTTTTATCCCTGAATACAAAATGATCTTGCTTCCAAATGAAATATTAGCTTTGATGATGATTATTCCTTCTACTTTTGCTATCTACAGTGAATACTTAGAACACAAAGGTTTTCATAATTTATTAATAGGTTTAGAAGATACATTGGCCAAAAAATGGCATACACTTTGGTATATTTATTTGGTTTCAAGTGTCTTATTATTATTTGTTGGTCTTTCTGCTCTTAGCTCTATTAATAATATTGAATCTGGCTTTGAATCAATACTATTTGGAACTCTTATTAGTTCTATAGGTGTCATAATTCATTTTGTTTATAAACTAGTTGTTTTAAATAAATCAGCTAAATTCTTCCAAAACATGGAGATTTAGTCAATGATTATCAATTTTTTTAAACATTTACATACTGTTAACAAACATCGTTTTATTGTGATGAACTTATGTTTTAAACTAGGTTTATATTGGCAAGGCTTAACACATGATTTAAGTAAATATTCTTATATTGAATTTTTTACTTCAGTTAAATACTATACTGGCAGTAAAAGTCCTATTGATAAAGAAATAAAAGAAAAAGGCTATTCATCTTGTTGGTTACATCATAAAGGTAGAAATAAACATCATTGGCAATATTGGACTGATTTCTATCATGGAGAAGTTGTCTATATTGATATGCCATTAAAATATATTAAAGAAATGGTTGCTGATAGAATTGCTGCTTGCATGGTTTATCAAAAAGATAATTACCAACCTGATAGCGCTTTAAGATTCTATTTAAATTCACAAGAAAAATTGTTCATTCCCAAAAAAACAAGTGAAAAACTTCTATCATATTTAACTATAGTAGCTGAAAATCCTTTAAACAAAGCGCTTGAAATGATTAAAGCAGATAAATAAAGATGAAAGATTAAATGTCTAAATTACCTCAACACTTAAAAAACCAAGCAATACTTTATAGCTTGGTTTTTTATTAGTTTTTAAATAATTGTAAATCGAACATATTAAAAATAAAGGCAGATATTCTCTAACATTCATATCCTAAAGAACGAATATATTCTCTTAAATAAGCGATGTTTTCCTCAATGGTGTATTCTGGATTAAAGGCAGTTTTTCGTCCTAGAACAAGAATTGAAGCTCCCGCATTCAATAATTGTTCAATATCTTGATAACCTACTGAACCATCAACAGCTATATCGATTTCAAAATAACCTGCTTCATCCAGTTTTTTTCTTAAATTACGAATTTTATTCAACATCTGTTGATTTACTTCTGGTTCATCTACTCCCATATCTCTTATATAAAGATTAACAATTTTAATATAAGGTAATAATTCATCTATTACGCATAATGGGGTTCCTGGATACAGTGAAACTGCTGTTTCATTACCTTTCTCGATAGCTAATTTTAATAGTCTAGTTGTTTCTAAAGTAGTTTCAGGATGAATGTTTATAATATTTCCCTTACTCTCATTTAAAATAGTATCAATAATTAACAAGGGTTTCTCTAATATTAAATGAATATCCAAAGGAATATCTACTAAATCATTTAGTGGTTTTATAACTGCTGGACTCATTAAAGAAGTGCCTAACATTTGAGGATCAGTAATATCAAAATGTAAGTATTCAACTCCAGCTTTCTTTAAAGCCAGTACATCATGTTGTAAATTTAGTAAGTCTGCTCTTTCTAAAGATGGAGATAATTTAATCTTCATACTATTGTCCCAAAGCCTCATTTAGTAACTTAACTTGCTTATCAAACTGAGTTCCAGCAGTAAATAATGTTTTAGTACCACACACCAAAATGTTAGCACCATATTTTTTAAAAATTGGAGCAGTTGTAAAATTAATATTACCATCAACTGAAATTTGACAATGATTATTTCCAACTCTTTTCATCATTTCTTTGACACCTTCAATTTTACGGCCAATAATTTCAGGATAGTTATGACGTGGGCCAGCACCTGCATTTCCTTGAATTAGTGTAACTAAATCTACAAGTTCAGCAACATATTCAATTGAGTCTAACCCTGTTCCCATATTAACGACCACACCACACTTGCATTTTTCTTTAATTTTCACAAGATAATTTGAATAATGATCGCTACTTTCTACTTGTAAAGAAACAATGTCATTCTCATCTAACCAAGGCAATATCTTTTCAACTATTTCATCTGGATCACGAACCATTATATGAATATCAATTGGTATTTTAGTAATATCTTTAATTTGCTTTAGCAAATCTATTGGTAACATTATTGTATTGGTAAATGTCGTATCACAAATATCATAGTGAATGTAATCTATGTTATTTTTTTCAAACTTACGAATTTCATCCTCCATATGCAGAAAGTCTGCACAAGCTAAAGATGGTGCAATTTTAATCATGATTATTTCCTCCTTCTATTATTCTAAATTAGCGTGACGAATACGAATAAATTTATCAACTTCCTCGTTGCCTAACCTGCCGGTCTGATATATTTTAACAATTAAAGCATCACAAAAAATTAGTAATGATTGCTCAAATGTTGAACCACTACTTTGAATTTTTTCTTCGTCAATAATACGGTTAAATACCACCACATTATCAGCTTGTTTTCCAATAGTAGATTGTGGATTAGAAGTAATAACACTAATTCTTGCGTTATTTTCTTTAGCTACAGCACAATAACTTTTAAGATTTTTGGTTTCTCCGCTATTAGTTCCCAAAATTAATAAATCACCTTCTCTTATAGCAGGAGTAGTGGTATCACCAACAACATAAGAATTAAAACCAAACTGCATCAGCCTCATTGCCAAAGACCTCATCATTAGTAAAGATCTTCCAGCTCCTCCAATGAAGATTTTTTTACTTTTAAAAATCTCCTCTATTAAGCCATCAATATCATTTTCGTTGATTCCAGCACAAGTTTGTTTAAGTTGCTCTAATATCTTATTGTAAATGTCTTCAAATTTCATAAACTCTAACCTTCTTTAATCAAATTATACATTTTCTTACATGTTTCAACATAGTCATCAGCTTTATGGATGGCACTTCCAACAATAATAACATCTGGTTGCTCTTTCATAATAGTATCTAGAGTGGTAAAATTAATACCTCCTGCAACAGAGACCTTAGCATTTTTAACAATCTTTCTAATTCTTCTAAGCTCATCTATTGGATTATTTTTATCTGATTGTACATCACTAGCAGTATGAACACATATGTAATCAACACCTAATTCATCTAAATATTTAGCTGTAGTTTCTACATCACTAATACCAATCAAGTCAACCAACAATTCTTTTCCTGCTGCCTTTGTCGCTTCTAAGCAACCTTTGATTGTAGCAACATCAGCACAAGCACATACTGTGACAATACTAGCTCCAGCATTTAAAGCATACTCAGCTTCTAATTTTCCACCATCCATAATTTTGGTATCTGAAAGAATTTTTTTGTCTGGATATTTTTCACTAAAGTATCTAACTGGTTTTTGTCCATCCATTATAATCATTGGTGTTCCAACTTCAACAATATCAACATAATCCTTAATCTTCGATAATCTTTCATCCATCTCTTCAATTGACATTACATCAAATGCTACTTGTAATTTCATTTTAAATTTCTCCTTACTTTAATAAATTTTCAATCTCTGCTTCATATTCTTCAGGATGATCTAAATATCTGAAAATATCTGGATCTTCTGCAAATTGAGCAAAGACTGATTTTCCTTCAATTATACCTAATTTTTCATCATAACTAGGTTTTACAACCTTCAGTTGTGGTAAATTATTATAATTAGCATTTTGTATTGCTATTAAAATATCATTTTCCTTTAAAATGTAATAACTAAAACCATGTTTTTTAGTTATTGGATCGTAAAACAATGGTGTGTTTTTAGCTGCTAAATTATAAAAAGCCATAGGTTCATCACCAATATTGATTGCACAATGGGCATACCAAGCAGGGACAACAAGTTTTTCGCCAGTTTCCAATATTACTAACTTGACATCGTCTACTTTTAATTCCTCTTCACTATCAAAGTTAGTTGACTTTTGAAGAATAAAAGCTGCTTTTCCTTGTAAAATTTCATACACTTCAGGATAAGGCAAAACATGTCCTTTACTAACACCATGATAATGCCCAGAATTCTTTCGACATTCTCCATTCATTGTTCCACGATTAATAACTGTGATACCATTAGCAAAATCACGTTTTTCGTATTCTTCTTTTTCTTCTTCATTGTGATAAATTCCACTTACAAAAGCATAATTCCAACTTTGATCTTCTTCACTTAAATGCTTTAACAATAACGGGTTCATTTCGATACTTTTTTTATGTTTTACTGGACCAGTTAAGTATTCACGATTAAATGTAAATCCACTTTCATCAACATAAAAATCAAAATCTTTAGTTTTAATATGTTCCATATCAATTCCTTTCTAATATTTTAAAGTTTTTTATTACTTTCCAACATTTTTTTATAGTCTTCAATAATTTTCACACTGGCAGAAGTTCCGATTCTTTCACATCCAGCATCTAAAAAAGCCAATACATCCTCGATTGTCCTAATTCCTCCAGATGCTTTAACCTTGACATCATTCCCAACCACTGATTTCATTAATTTAACATCATTTAAATCAGCACCACCAGTACCAAATCCAGTAGATGTTTTAATAAATGTTGGACGAACTCTTCTAGCAATCTTAGCTAATTCTACAATTTCTTCCTTGGTTAGATAGCAGTTTTCAAATATTACTTTGCTAATAACTCCATTCTGATTGCAGATATCTACAATTTGACGCATCTCTTCTTCAATATAACTGTAATTCTTATCTTTTAATTCTGTAAGATTCACTACATAATCAATTTCATGAGCGCCATTAGCAATTGCATTTTTGGTTTCAAAAACTTTTACTTCAACAGTTGTCTGACCCAATGGAAAACTTACAGCAGCTCCAACATGGATGTCTTTCCCTTTTAAATATTTTGCACATCTTTTTGTTTGCCCTGAGTTTATAGCTACCATTGCAAAGCCATACTTAACTGCTTCATCACATAATTTACTCATATCGGCATCACTTGCAAATGCCTTAGCATTAGTATGATCTATCATACCTGCTAACTTTTCAACACTAATCATCCCAAAAATTCCTCCTTTTTATTTTTTTATTTATTCAGATAACATTGTTTCTCTGACAATTTCAACAGCTTTCTGATATTCAGACATGAAATACTTAAAGGTGTTTACCACACATTCACACTTTACAAAATCACTAGGTTCCATGACTCCTTCACTGTAAACTTGAACAAATAGTGGATTTTTAAGTAATTCATTTATTTTCCATTCTTCGACTGGTACATCATAATAATTCTTGATTTCAACAGCACAATCAACAAAACGCTTTTGCCATTTAACAGGAATAGTCATTGCTACATCTGCACCAATAAACTCTGACCAATGCAGTTGCGAACGATAATAGGCAATCAAAGGACGAGTTGAATAATTTCTTTCGCCAATCATTTTTATAATCTTTTTGGCAGTTGCAACTCCTGCCCAATTTAAAGCATCTGGATGTATAACTAACTTATTGTTTTCAGCATTAGCTTTGATAGAATCATCAATCATTCCTGGCAATAATGCCACCATTGGATTAAGTCTGCTATTATCTAAGCCCTCTTTACTACGACGTTTAAGCGCTCTTTCAATAGCTTCACAAACAGCAATAGCCTGATCAACTGCAAAACACTGGGTCCCCATACAGCTAATTCCATCATAAGTTGCTTGTTCAATTGCTTTAATACCATTTTCGGTGCAAGGAATTTTTATCTGTAAGTTAGGACCACAAGCATGTACCTCGTGAGCCATCTGTAATATTCTTTCATAGTTATTATATTCATATATTGATGACTGAACACAAAAACGTCCATTTTTTGGATTTCCCTGTTCCCACAAAGGAAGCATTATTTGACTACGAATCTTAGCCATTTCCAAAGTCCAAGCCCAAGTTAATTCCATTTCATTATATTCTGGATATTGTTGATGAAGTTTTGAAATTATCTTTTTGTGATAATCCCTAGATTCATTTATCATCATTTTCGCAACCCATGTAGGACTAGTAGTAATCCCTAAAGAACCTTGTTGTAGTCCATAGTGATGATCTTCAATAGCAAAAGAATCTGTCCATAAATCAGTCTGTGGAAATTTTTTATGCATTTCTAATAGCTTGTTCATCTTTACTCCTTTTAAGTGTTCACTTATATCCTTTTTTATTGGCATTAAATCAATATTATTAAAATCGCTAAAATCTATTAAATAATCTTTACCAATACATATATTGTAATTTTTATCTTTTAAACTGTCCCAAAACTCTTTCTGATTCAAAGTTATTCTTTTGATTTTACATATTTTATCTTTATTGTAACAATCGGTAAGATGACCCAGATGACGATTATTATCAGCGTTACGATTTAAGTGTCTATCATAAATAACCTTTTTATCACCATACAAACATACTGTAATAGCTTTGTAGTTATAACAATCAACTAACTGTTTAAGTTTTAAACGGTGATATTGATACCATGGATAATCAGTAATTATGTTAATTCCATGTTCCATTGCTTTTTGTAAACGAAGATAGAATTCTTCTAAAGCATTTGTGCACAATGAATCTTTTTCAACACGATTTTTAAAACCATAAAGATCCCAAAATTCTTCCTTAACTTTATCGTAGGAGAATAGCCGTAAGTTATATTCGTCAGCAAATTGTTTAGCTGTATACGATTTTCCTGTACCTGGAGCACCTGTTACAAAAACAATTAATCCCATCATACTATCTTTTAATAAGACTCCATATATGACTTAGCTACATTCTTAATACAACTTCTTAAAGTCGTGATATAATGACGAATATCTAATTTACCATCCCATTTTTTTCCATATTCAGAAACAGTTGATAGATATGCTGCTCTGATATCAGTTCCAACATTTATTTTGGATATACCCATAGAAATAGCTTTTTTTATATCACATAATGGAATGCCAGTTCCACCATGTAAAACTAAAGGAATATTACTTTTATCACTTAATGTTTTCAACAAGTCAAAACGAAGTTTTGGTTCCCCTTTATAAAAACCATGTTTATTGCCAATTGACACAGCAATGGAATCTACATCAGTTAAATTAATAAACTTTTCCATTTGTTCTGGATTAGTTAAAACTTCAATATCATTTTTGACATTTTCTTCATTTCCACTGATTAATCCCAATTCACCTTCAACAAAGACACCTTTGCCATGACAATATTTCACTATTTTTTTAGTGTTAGCTACATTTTCCTCAAATGAAAGAGATGAACCATCATACATAACATAATCAAAACCAGCATTTACACAATCATACAGCAAGTCGATATCAGTACAATGGTCTAAATGAGAAATCACCTGTACACCATACTTTTTTTCCATCAGTTTACATAACTTAACAAAGATATCAATTCCCATGAACTTACAACATGACATTGAAGCCATTAAAATTACTGGTTTATTCAATTCAGCTGCTCCACTAACAATAGCTTCCATGTCATCAAAAGTATTAACATTAAATGCCCCAATGGCTTTACCTTTTTGGCGGTATTCTAGCAAAATATTTTTTTTCATACTTTAACTACTTAACCTAAATCAGCTTCAATTACTTTAACAATAGAGTGAATAATAAATAAATGTAGTGCTTCAGCTATAATCAAATCATCAGTATTGACTGGACACCAGCAGTCTACCATACCTTTCAATTTTCCTCCATTTTTTCCAGTAAAAACAACTGTTATAAGCCCTTTCTTTTTAGCTTCTTCAACAGCAAGAATGATATTTTTACTATTACCAGAAGTCGAAAATGCCCACAAAATGTCTCCTTTTTTACCTAAAGCATTAACTTGTCTTTCAAAGACATGGTCATAACCATAATCATTGGAAATAGCTGTTAACACCGAAGCATCTGTCAAAGCAATAGCAGGATAACCATTACGATCCCAATTAATCATGTGGCTTACAAAATCATTTGTTATATGAGAAGCAGTTGATGCACTTCCTCCATTACCACACAATAAAACTTTCCCGCCATTTCGAATAACTTCTTCAGTCAAGACAGCACACTTTTGGTAAGTCAAAAAAATTTCCTCATTGGTGCTATTAACCGCATCAATAAGCAAATTATAATCATCTTTTATAATTGTTTTATTCATTTTCCAACCTCCTTCTTATTATAATGCTATTCTAACAAAAAAAGATTGAAAAATATTTTCTATTTATCGTTAGTTATGACTTAAATACTCAATAATAATACGAGCAATGATTTCAAGTGGTAACCTTGAAGCACCACAAAAATCAAATAAACCATCAATAGCAGTATTATAGCCAACAATTGTAACATCTGAAAGTTCTTCAAGAACTGTTCCTGATTTGCATATGCAAGTAACAATTGGAATACCCATCTTTCGACAATCACGTTGAGCAATTTCAAATTCTGGAGTCGTATTATGAGCAGTAAAAGTAATCACCATATCATCTTTGTCTACTAGTTTGACTAGTCGTCTAATAACTTCAGAATCGGTTGTTAGAAAGCAATTATATTTCATTAACTGTAGACGGTGAACAAAACACTCCGCTACAAATGATGTATCTCCTCTAGCTATTACATAAATCTGTTTAGATTTTTTTATATATTCAACAATTTTCATGATATCGCTTATCTTTAAATTATCAATTGTATTTGTACATTCTTGATAAATATTTGAAAGAACTTTATTAACAGCATAGTGTTCTTTACGATGAGATAGTTTTCTTGCCAAGTATAATCTTAAATCTGGAATGCCAGTAAAACCACATTTTCTAATTGCCCTAGAAACAGTCGCAATAGAAGTATAAGAAAACTCAGCCAATTCTGTAATTGACTGCTCAATTGCTGTATCTCCATGATTATTTATATAATCAACAACTTCTTGTTCAGCAGATGTTAAGTTTAGTTGTGTTTTTTCATCAAGTTCTATTAACATATGTTCCCCCATTATCATTCTATCTAAATTCTACCATAAAAACGCGAAAATCTCCATCGCTAATACAGTTTTCAAAACCATCACAACTAAATAATTTTAATTTCATGTTTAAAAATTCTGTTATCATCTAACAGCATTTTACTTTTATAAAATAATTTACTCTCTATTTAATAATTTTATAGTTTCCTCGACAACATCAGCAGCTGTTAGATGGAAAGTCTTTTTAAGATAATCGACACTACCGACCTGACCATATAAATCTCTTATACCAATGTTTTTTACTTTTACTCTTTGAGGACAGTTGACCAATACATCATTAACAGCAGAACCTAAACCACCATAAACTGATGCGTTTTCGAAAGTTATTACTGCTTTTTTACCTTTTACTTCATTTTTTATCAATTCTTCATCCAATGGTTTAATAGTAAACATATCAATAACTTCAACTGATATTCCTTTTTCTTGCAACATTTCAGCAGCATCTAAAGCATCACTAACTAGCTCACCTGCAGCAATAATTAATATATCATTGCCAGTCTTCAAAACATTTCCTTTACCTAATTTAAATCTTGAATCATCAGTATAAACTTTTCTAACAGCTTTACGATTAGCACGTAAATAGTGAATTCCCTTTAATTTTAAAAATTCTTTAACTACCCAAGCAATCTGCACATCATCGCATGCATCAACAATTACTGCATCAGGTAAGGTACGCATTATAGCAATATCTTCAAATGTTGTATGAGTTCCTCCATTATGAGCTGAAGTATATCCTGGATCAGATCCATATATATTAATAGTATTTTTTGCATATCCACCTGAAAGATAAACCTGATCAAAAGCACGGCGAACAACAAAAGGTGAGAATGTATGAACAAAAGGTTTATAACCTAACATACTCATACCAGCAGCAACACCCATCATATTTGCCTCAGCAATACCACATTCAACAAACTGTTGTGGATGACTTGATTTAATTTTGGAAAAACCACTAGCTCCACCTAAATCAGCTTCCAGAGCTACCACCATTTCATCTTCATTCATTGCCTGTTGTAAAGTTTTTACAACTGTTAAATTCATAGCAGCTCCTATTTTATTTCTATCATCAACTAATTTATACATTTTTCAAACTCTCCTTAACAAATTTCTCAAGCTTGGCAATTGCTTCATTGGCAGCATCTATATTTTCTTGGTTATTAAATTTAACTGAATGGTTGTCAATTAGATTTTCAAAATAAGTAATTCCTTGTCCTTTAATAGTATCTAAAACAATTGAAACAGCACTATTGTTTACTTGTTTGCATTCATCAATAGCTTTAGAAATAGCTTCTTCATCATCACCTTTAACTTTTATGGTATAGAAACCAAAAGCTTCCATTTTTTTCTTAATATCAAATGGATTAATAACATCTATGGTATAGCCATCTAATTGGCGTTTATTTTCATCAATAATTACAATGCAATTGTTAAGTTTATAATTAGCAATAAACTGAAATGCTTCCCAGCATTGTCCTTCATTTAACTCACCATCTCCAACTATTAAATAAACATATCGATTTTGATTTAATCTTTTCATAGCCAATGCTATACCAGCTGCTACACTAGTACCTTGACCCAAAGAACCTGTTGTCATATCAACTCCTGGAGTCTTGGTGCGGTCTGGATGAGATGGTAAATTAGTTCCTCCTTCATTTAATGTCATAAGCATTTCTTTATCAAAAAAACCTACATTTGCCAAAGTTGCATACCATGCAGGACCGCTATGGCCTTTACTTATAACAACCATATCCCTATTATCATCGTTAGGATTAGTAGCATCATATCTTAGATGTTTTCCATAAAGTACACTAAGTAATTCAACAATAGATAGCGAACCACCCAAATGACCATAACCACAATGTACCAACATCTTCATAACATCCAACCTAATGTTAGCAGACAATAGTTTTAGTTTCATTAATTCATGTTTTTCCATAATTAATATCTCCTCTTTTATTTATCTCGATATGATCCTACTAATATTGTAAAATCACCTTCTAATTTCAATTTTCCTAATTTGCATGGTACAAAAAAGGTCTCGCCTTTCTTTATAGGCGTTCCATCTATATGACCAGAGCCATCTGCAATAAAGTAATAAGCAAATTCATTTAAGCTAAAATAACCTATACCATTATTAACGACTTTATAAGCGCTAAACTCTCCAGGAATATCATGATACTTAAAAATCATTGCATCACCATCAGAAGCAATTTGTGGTTGAACAAATGGATTTTCATTATCTGGGCAGATTAACACATCCAAAGTCTTTTCCAAATCCAATTGACGTTTATTACCATTAGCATCTACTCTATCAAAATCATAAACACGGTAAGTAATATCAGCGTTACGCGACAATTCTAAAATAACTGTACCTTCCCAAGTAGTATGTATGCGACCAGCTGGAATATATGCAAAATCCCCTTTTTCTACAGGATATTTTCTTAGAAGTTTTTCCCACTCTCCATCTAATGCCATTTTTTTAAACTGCTCTTTATTTAAAGCATTATGTCCATACATACCAATAGTTTTAGGTTCAGCATCCAAGAAAAAAACACACTCGGGTTTGCCAAGACAATTCTCTATTTCTCTAGCATATTTCTCGTTTGGATGTAATTGTACCGAAGTACTTTGATTGCAGTCTGCCAAAAGAAACTTAATTGGAATGACTTCGGTTGAATGTGTTCCAAACAACTCATTATGCTGATTATATAATTCGCTTAATGTCATTTCTGTTCCTATAACCAAGTTATCTTCTTTTCCAGGCAATGATGAAGCAAGCCATCCTTCTCCTACTAAACCATTTCCACAATCCATTCCATAAATATCACGAAATTTATGACCACCCCAAATTTTTTCTCGAAATTCGGGTTTCAATTTATATATACGCATTTTAATTACTCCTCTTTTACTCAAAATAATTCAAGCATTCTTCCATTGCATCTTGCCAACTACGCATCTCAATGTTAAAGGCTTTTTTTATTAAAGATGTATCCAATACAACCTTCTTTTCTCTAGGTGCAAGTTTTACACCCATTAGTGTAGGTTTAATCCTTGTTCCATCAAACCCCATTTTTTCGGCAATATATTTAAAATAATCGTAGCGACTAGCTTCACCACTGTTTCCAACATTATATGTACCATAAGCATCAGTAATCATGATAATCTCTATGGCTTTTGCTACATCTACTGTATAAGTTGGATTGCTAATTTGATCTGTAGTATATAGCAAATCACTCTCTCCATTTTCCAAACGTTTCTTCATCTTATATATCGGATTAGTCTCTTTACGTCCATTGTGACCAAATAAAAGCGGAACACGTATTATAAAACTGTGATTATTGTATATTTTAACTTCATTTTCAGCTAAATATTTACTGTGCCCATAAATGTTAACTGGATTAGTTATATCAAATTCACAATATGGTCTATCAAGTGAACCATCAAAAACAGCAGCACTGCTTATGTGAACCATCTTTGATTTAATCGCGGCTGTTGTTACAGCTATATTACGTGTTGCCAAAGTATTAATATTATAAGTTGTAAGTGGGTCTTTTTGAGCAACATCAACATCTTTTAATCCTGCACAATGAATGAAGATATCAGGCTTGTTTTTTTGAACAAATTGCTTGACTGCCTTGTAATCAGTCAAATCAACATCTTTTTGACCATATATTGGTATCACATCATAATTTCTTTTCAAAACTTCATAAATGTCAGAACCCAACAGACCATTTACCCCATCTACAATTATCTTCATTCTTTTCTCCTTCTATTTGAATGTACTTTATTCGTTTTTTTCTTTTCCAAAAATAATAGTTTAAGATTCTTTACGTTTTTTAATAAATGAATAAATAAAACTAGCAATAATTGTCAAAACTATACCAATAGGAATTCCAAGTAAACTAAACAATAATGCTTTCTTAATATCCCAATATTGTAAATAACCCCATAAAAAACAAAAATCAACCATAAAGACCGATAAAATAATCGTTAGTTTAGTATTAATATCTTTCTTCAATTTATTGACTATTTTTTCAATAGCTTGTTGAACTTGTTGTTTATCGGAATAATATACTCTTTCTTTTGTTAATCCTTTTTTATATAATCTATCAGCAAAAGACAGATTTTCAAATTTGGATACTGCTAAAGGAATGAAGTAAACATTATCTAAAAATACATTGGTAGCTTTTTTAACAATTTCATAAATAATCCAACAAGCAGAAATCAAAACTATACTACGACCATTTAAAACTAAAGCATCTTCTCTTTTAAATACACCTGAAATACAAATAATAGCAATTAATAAAGCATTAGCAAACAAAACATAATGCAAAGGTTTCAAAAATTTAATGTTACTAATGTCAATTCCATTTGTAACAATGTTGGCACTAAATTCATTATCCAATTGTATATTTTCATTTCTAGCATATTTATCAAACTTATCATACTTTTTAGACCACTTTTCAGCCTCATTTTTTTTAACAGTTGATCTATTAGAACTGTCATCAACATTTTTTATTTTATTCTTATTTTTTGACATAATTACTATTTCTCCTTATAGGTATATTGAGTGGTATATTTAATTTTTTCACGATATGGTTCGCTAACAGGGTCATTTAATATAAAATCAATAATCTTACTTTCATCTTTAAAATTCATTGGAAAAACAGCATCAACATTTAGATTTCTCATAAAATAATCAAATCCTTCAGCATACATATTTTGTTGTGCTGGATTAAGCACTAGAAAAGCTGCATTAATATTAATATCGCCTATTTTATCTACTTCTTTTTTAAAGTTTTTGGTGGCTATATTATTATCATAATCTGTTTTATTTGGCCAACTCCAATTGTTTAAATAACCGGCATGAAAAATAATTTTATCACCACATTGAACTAGATAAGCTAAAGAATTATTCGTATCTGTACAGTTATATGTCCAAATTTTAACCTCATTTAAAAGGTAATTTTTGTTAGGTTCAGCCCAAACAATGTTTTCTCTAGTCTCTTTTTCAAGAACATATTTAAAGAAAAATTTCATCTGCCATTTTTGACTAAACCTATCTTTAGCGACAATATAATGAACATTTTCTCTATTTGCGCCTAAGTGAAATACATCGGAGTTAAAATGGTCCGATGAGCAACTGTTAATAAATATATATATCGGTTTTCCCTTGGAAAACTTTGGCGTTGAGCCTGATATATAATTAAATAGAAATATTGCTTTTTTGGTTTCTATATAAAAACCAGATTGATATAAATAATAGATTTTAAACATAATAATTAATTATAAAATATCGATTGAAGTAAACAAATCATATAATTCTTCTGCAGTCTGAGGATTCAATGCTTTTTTCATATTTTCATTATCACTTAAAATAATTGCGATTTGTTTAATTGCTTCCATATGGTCATTTCCTTCTGAAGCTGCCATACCAATCAATAGATTAACGTCCTCTTCCTTTCCTTCAAATCTAAATGGCTCTTTTACATATGTCAACGATAACTGTGTCTCATTGACCCCATCATTAGATGATGCATGAAGTAGTGCAATACCTGGGCATAGTACAAAGTATGCATTAAATTTTAAGGCATTGGCAATAATTGCTTCCGTATATTCATGTGTAATAAAACCACCTTCAATTAGTTTTCTTGTACCTTTTATTATAGCATCTTTCCAGTCAGTAACCGACTCAATAATTTCCACATTTTCAGGTTTTAAAATATCTTTTATATACATCTTTCCCACCATATATTCGTTAGAATATATCCCCTTTCTTTAAAAATAATGAAATAAATTTTAGTCAACTATTTCTAATAAAACAGTTAATTATAGTTGACTTCATTATAAACTGAATTTTATAAATATTTTCTTTTTAATTATAATTTTCGTTATTTAAACAGTATAATTTATTTAATTTCTGATAAAATTACATCATTAAAAATATGACATTCATAGCAAAAAACAGGAGAGAAATTAAAGTTTCTCTCCTACTTTTTTACTTTTTATGCTTATGCATCAGGATTCTCATCGAAATACTGTTTAAGAACTTCGTAAATGTGATCCTTATTAATTAAATTGTGTATAGCTACAGTAGGAGCATATTGCTTAACCTGATCATACACATCTGCAGATACTACTAGTAGGTCAGCACATCCATTATATGTATCACCTAAAGATGAATGTTTTACAACAATGTCTGTTCTTCCCAGTTTTTCTAAAACTTTTTCAACGTTCATACTGAGAATTAATGATGAACCTAAACCAGCAGGACAAATACACATTATAGTATTTACTTTTGCCATATTATTTATTCAACTTCTTTCTTTCCGTCTTTTTTTCTGTGGCCAAAGACTAGTACTAGTACAAATAATGCAATGATTACATAGAATACAGCATTACCAATAAACTTATTCAAAGTATTTAAAATAACGCCAATTAATACAGTGTCAGCACCACCAAATGTAGTACCACTTACTTCTAGACCACCTAGCCAGATTAAGAATCCAGGAGCAAAGTGAGTGAAGAAGCCGATAATTAATGTAGCTAAGATAACACCTCTTTTACCTCCATTTGGATTAGCAACGCAGGCATAAGTTGCGCCATAATAGAAAGCATTAATTACGTTTGGCAATATAACTGGAAATGCAGGTACAGCATTATGTAATGCAATATTAACGAAGAACGCTAATATGAATGCTACAGTACAACACAAGAAACCTACTAATGTTCCTGTTGGATAATAAGGATAAACAATAGGAATATCTAGTGAAGCAACAGCATTTGGGATAAACTTTTCAGAAATACCTCTAAAGCTAGGAACAATTTCACCAACAACTAGACGAACACCAGCCATTAGGATAAAGACACCAGTAGTAAACTGTAAAGCATAGTTGATAGAACCAATGATAAAGTTAACTCCTTCACCAAAAGCTTTTTCTACTAAGCCAGGTACAGCAATTAAACATACTACAGAAACCACAAAGTATAAAGCAAACATAACTAGAGACAAAGAAACGTTCCAGTCTTTTAAGAAAGCCATACCTTCTGGAATTTTAGCATCTTCAATACTGTCTTTAGGATCTCCAACTAAAGCAGCAAATCTTGCAGCTACCCAATATAAAACAGATCCTGTATGAGCAATAGAAATTTCTTGGCTACCTGTTATCTTACAGACATCCTTATGAATTAAAGATGGGAATATTGCCATGTACATACCTGTAACTAAACCACCTGCAACGATTATCTGCCATAATGGCAAACCAGCAGCTGAGAATACAAATGCACAACAAGTTGAAACCCACATCATTTCATGACCTGTCAGGTAGATAAAGCTAAATCTTGTAAATTTTGCAATGACAATATTAATTGCCATAGCTGCAATAATAATTCCAGATAAAGCAGTTCCAAATTGTCCAGCAGCAGCACCATAGCAAGCTTCATTTGAAGGAACTACCCCAGTAAAACCGAAAGCAGTTGCAGTCATTGTATTTAATGGAATAATAGATCCAACAATGAATGTACTTGAACCACTAATCAAATTGAAGCCTAGCAATGTTTTAATTATGCTAGTTATAATTTCAGTTGTTTTCTTTTTTCTTACCATCATACCTGCCATTATAAACAATGAAATTAAAATGGAAGCATTTGATAATAACTGAATAAGAAAGTCCAACAAAAACACAAAAAAACCCATATATATTTGCACCTCCCTATTTATATAAGTTAATTTCATTATAATTTATTTAGAATATTAGTCAATAAATTCATAAATTTTGGAAAAAATTTTCAAAATTTGGAAACTATTTTTTTAAAATAAATAAAAAATTTTTTTGATTAAAAATTGTGCAATTTGTTTAAAATTTAGAACTTTTTTAATAAATAACCCTATAATTAAAGACAAAATTTAGGCTCATAAAATGATTTATTAACTTATTCAATTAAGTTTTTTAAAAAAAATTATTTAAATATTGGATTAAATATTAAAAATATTTTCCTAAGTAATTATTTATTGCTCATAAAAAGTCGCATTATAAATAAAAAAGAAGTGATAAATTTAATAAATCACTTCTATTTTATTTCCATTATGATATTAACAATTATGTAAACTAATTTTTATTAGAAATTTAGCAAATTATTATTTAATCTCATCTAATATATTTATTAAATTAGCTTTTGTTTGAAAACCAATGACTTGTTTAACTACCTCTCCGTTTTTAAAAGCTAGTAAATTAGGAATTGAGTTAATTTGATATCGTTTAGCTAATTGCTCATCATCATTTATATTAACTTTAACAATTCTAACTACTCCTTTATACACTTCACTTAATTCTTCTAAAATAGGAGCAATCATTCTACATGGGCCACACCAGTCAGCATAAAAGTCAACTAGCACAGGTCCTGAATTAATAACTTCATCAAAATTTGCACTTGTAATAACTTCTAACATTTTTTCTCCTTATAACAAACTAGCTGCATCTTCATCAACAACAACAGTTACATCTGGATGTTTTTGCAAGATTGAAGCAGGACAATCAGTGCTCACTTCACCTTTAACTGTTTGATAGATAGCATCAGCTTTATTCTTTCCTGAAGCAACCAAAAGTATCTTTTTAGCATCCATAACATTTTTAATACCCATTGTAATAGATTGAGTTGGAACTTTTGACATATCATCATCAAAAAAACGGGCATTATCTTGAATAGTTGACTGTTTTAAATCTACAACTTGAGTAACGCTATCAAATGGTGTACCAGGCTCATTAAAAGCTAAATGGCCATTTGATCCTATTCCTAATAATTGAAGGTCAATTTTTTGTTTCGATAATAATTCATTATAGGCATCACAGTTTGCTTGCATATCATCTCCCTGTACTGAAGGAATATTAACATTCTCTTTTTTGATATCGATATGATTAAATAAGTTTTGATGCATAAAAGTATAGTATGATTGCGGATGTTCTTGCTCTAAACCTACGTATTCGTCCAAATTGAAAGTAGTAATATTAGCATATGATGTACCATTTTCTTGATGATCTTTAATCATTCTTTGGTATAAGCCAATTGGAGAAGAACCAGTAGCCAAACCTAAAACAGCTTTAGGGTTATTTTTAACTACATCTAGCATAATTTCAGCAGCTCTATCGCTTACTTCATTATAATCTTTACAAATAATAACTTTAATCATTTAATTCACCTCACCTTTATTATTCTATCATTAAATTATTTTCGTTACAAACTAATCAAACTTAGGAGCACGAAACTTTAGTTTACCTTTATTCATTTCAATAGTAGCCTCTTTAACTGGCTTATTTTCACCATCAATTTGAACCCAAAGTTCTCTATCAAATTCAATATGAATTTCTTTTCCTTTTAATACCGTACATTCCTTTTCATTTTGATAAGTTCCTTTAGCATATTTCATAATCAAGCTAATTAACCTAACTAAGTTTACTGGTCTAAAGTAACATATATCAAATATACCATCGGTTAAATCAGCATCAGGAAAAGCATTAAACATTCCACCATAGAATTTTCCATTGCTTATAGCGACTAAAACCGTATCATCTTCAAAATATTGACCATCCACTGTCATTTTAAAATGATATCTTTCAGGTTTTAATCCTACTTTAAAAATGCAATAAAAATATATCAATTCATCAGGAACGATAGTTTTTTTCTTTTTGGCTACATTATTAGCATAAACATTAATATGAGCATCCAAACCAAACGAAGAAATATTAATAAACCTACTTCTACCATTAAATAAGCCGAAGTCCAAATCCATGTCTTCACCTTCAATAGAAGCTTTAACTATTTCTTCATCTGTTTTCTTATCAGTATAGATTGATTTTAAGAAATCGTTACCAGTACCAGCAGGGATAATTCCTAATCTTACTGATAAATCTAATCCATCTAATATTTCCTTTGTTGTTCCATCTCCTCCAACAGCATAAAGCATTACATTATCTTCTGCTGTATATCTTTTTGCTATTTCTGTAGCATGCTTTGGATATTCAGTGTAGATAATTTCATATTCTTTATCACTGTTTTTAAAATAATTTTCAATTACAGGAACAAATCTAAGGCTTTTACCTTTTCCACTTGTTGGATTAACTATAAATATATATTTCATCTTAAAATTTCGTTTTTATTTAAACGCTTTTCCTCCTACATAAGTTTGATGTACATCGTAATTATCCTCTAAAACAACAATGTCTGCATCATATCCAACTGCAATTTTACCTTTATGATCATCAACTCTTAAAAGTTTAGCTGGATTTAAAGTACAAGAATTAATTGCTGAAGCAACATCTACCAGGCATTTTTCAATTAAAACTTGTAGACCTTTATTTATTCTTAGTGTTGAACCAGCTAAAGTGTTTGTTCCAAGCAACTTAGCTGTTCCCTCTTCAGTAATAACAATTGCTGCCCCACCTGAAGTATATTCTCCTTTTGGTAAACCTTTAGGTCTTAATGAATCAGAAATCATTACAGCATAATCTGCTCCTTTAATATGGAAATAGTTGTTAACTGCTTCAGGAGTTGAATGATATCCATCAGCAATTATTTCACCATACATATCTCTAATTCTAAACGCTGCGCCAACTAAACCTAATTGTCTATGACCATAAGCAGTCATACCATTATAAACATGAGTTAATAGTTTAGCACCATTAGCTGCTGCAACAACTGCTGTTTCATAAGTTGCAGAACTGTGTCCTAATGAAACTACTACACCATTTTGAGAGCAGTATTTTGTTAACTGCATATTCTCATCATGTTCTGGAGCTAAAGTAATTATTTTAATTAAACCATCAGCTTTATCTTGATACATTTTGAATTGTTCAACTGAAGTAGGTAAAATATATTCTTCAGGTTGAGCCCCTTTATATTTCATATCTAAGTAAGGTCCTTCAAAATTAATACCTAATACATTTGCACCTTGATAACCTTCTTTAACAACCTTAGCTACATTAGCTACAGCATTTGATAATACTTCTATTGATTGAGTGATAGTTGTAGGTAAAAAGGAAGTAACTCCTTCATCAGCTGGAAGTCTTTTAATCCAGTTTCTTAATCCTTCTTCTTCACCATCATTAGTATCAAATCCATAAGCTCCATGAGTATGAATATCAATAAAGCCTGGCAAAATTCTTAAATTACCATAATCATAATCTACTTCTTTTGTGCCATAAGGATATACAGCAACGATTTTTCCGTTTTCAATTTCAATTTGCAAAGGGTTGAAATTGTTAGCTACCCATACCTTTTTTGATTGAATAATCATTCTTTTACACCTCTTTCTACAACTATATTAATAATATTGGCTAATACTTTAACCATTTCTTTCATTTCATCTATTATAGCTAATTCATGGTTACCATGAAAATTTCTTCCACCTGTTCCCAAATTGGGAGTAGCAACTCCCATAAACGACAAATGAGCACCATCTGTTCCACCTCTGATAGGTTCATACTCCACAGTATAGCCTAATTGCTCAATTGCAGTTTTAGCTTGTTCGACAATAAACATCTTATCAGTTAAACATTCTTTCATATTATGATAGGTTTCTTTCAGTTGTAATTCCACTACATGACGATTAAACATTTCATTGATATGCATTGTAATTAATTCAAAATGATGCATTTGTTGATGTAATAAATCTAAATCATGATTTCTAATAATATAAGAACTTTTTGCTTGTTGACAATCCCCAACTATACCTAACAAATGATTAAATCCTTCACGTTTTTCAGTAAATTCAGGTCTTTGATTAACTGGTAACATATTATGAAAATCAATAGCTAATTGAGTGGCATTAATCATTTTGTTTTTTGCATCACCTGGATGAATACTATTACCATTAAATGTTAATGTTGCACTAGCTGCATTGAAATTTTCAAATGTAACATTATTTACTGCTCCTCCATCTAAAGTATAAGCATAGTCACAAACAAACTCATTTAAATCAATTTTTAAAATACCCGTTCCTATTTCCTCATCAGGAGTAAAGCATACCATTATTTTGCCATGCTTAACTTCAGGATTTTGATAAAGATATTGAATAAAATCCATAATTATGGCAATGCCAGCTTTATCATCCGCACCTAACAAGGTAGTTCCATCAGTAACAATTATATCTTTGCCTTTTAAATCTTTTAAGAAAGGATAATCACTAACTGTACTATAAATTCCTTCCGATAAAAGAATGTCTTTTCCATCATAATCTCTAATAATTCTAGCTTTAATATCTTTTCCGCTTGTTGCATCACTTGTATCCATATGAGCAAGCAAACCTATGACATCAGTTTTATAATCAACATTACTTTCTACCGTACCATAAACAAAACCATTGCCATCTTTTCTAGCATCTTTAACACCAATTTGTTTTAACTCATAAATTAACATATCAGCAAATATAAGTTGATTTGGAGTGCTTGGGCAAGTCTTACTTCTTGCATCTGCTGTAGTATCAATCTTTGTATAATTAATAAATCTTTCCTCAATTAACATCTCTCTTAACTCCTTAGCCCTACTCTTCATTATACACTAAAAAAAGAAGTATAATCCACGAAAAAAGGGGCATTAAATCATAATCCCCTTTGTTATTGAATTATTTTATTATTGTACCTTCAATTGGGCCCCCAGCTGCATTTGATTCATCAGTATCAATATGCATTGCTAATGCAAATGAATCTGAAACTCTACATACAACATCTGAGAAAGTTAAACTTCTACCATCAGTTTCAACTTTAACTGAAACAATTTCACCATTTTTTACATCATAGTATTTTGCATCTTCTTCGGTAAAATGAATATGTCTTTTAGCTGCAATAACACCTTTATCAATATTTATTGAACCATTTGGACCAACAATTGTACATCCCTCAGTACCCTCAATATCACCAGATTCTCTTACTAGAGCTTTTATCCCAAGACCTCTAGCATCTGTTAAAGATAATTCAATTTGTGTATCTTTTCTTGTTGGACCCAAAACTGACATTTTTGTTTCGCCTCTTGGACCAACAACTGTAATCTTTTCATTACTTGCAAATTGGTTAGGTTGAGATAACATTTTTCTTACCGTCAACTGATATCCTTCACCAAATAAAGCTTCTACATGTTCTTGCGTCAAGTGAGCATGTCTTGCACTTGTTTCTACCAATATTTTCTTTTTTTCCATCTTATTTCACCTCTTAATTTACCTTTCAATTATATTACTAATATGGCATTTTTTCAACCAAAGTAGTTTTCATTGTGATTAATATAAGGTAATACCCTAAGTAACGATATGAATAAAGTTTAGAAATGTTTAAAATAAATATCGAATTATTTGAAGTTACTTATCTTATCATGAAAAAATTATCGATTAATTAGGACAAAATAATATTTATTAGTGGACTAATCACATAAAAAGGCAAGGATTCTAATTCAGCGCCTTACCTTATATTTGGTTTACATGGTTTATCTTTATTAATTTGCAACTAATTAAACTCTAAAATTTTTAATTCAATTAAACTTTTCCTTACAGTTTACAAGTTATCTTTCACTATATTTTAGTCTAACTTATTTTCACCAAGCCAGAGTTTTATTCCCAAATATCCCATCAAAAAATAAATTAACATCATTGACAAACAATAAGAAAGATATATCTCATTAAATAATTCACTAAACAGCATATTAAATGGAAGGTAAAGAATAATTCCCCAAATAAAATGATTAAAATACCAACCTGTTAATAATAACATAATGGATATAATTACTAATATTTTTCCCAACTTTTTTTTATTCATCTTTACATTTTCTCCTTTTTATTTTTATATTATTTTTTTAGCACTTTCAATTATTGATTACAAAGAAAGTGGCATATTTCTATTAGTCTTATGATTTTAAATTAGGTTAAGACTTAAATACTCTTAAACTAGTTTTCTGTATTAAAACTATTTTCATAAATATCAAGAAACTTTGTAACAAAGCTTGCTTGCTCTTTTTCCTCTTCTGTGCCAATAGTCACTTGCCAACCATATGTTTTATAGTCTTGGTAATTTTTATAAGACAACTTCGATAAAAGAAATTCCTTTTTTATTACAGCAATTCCAGCAGCATATTTTTCTACTAATGCTTGATAAGCTTCAAAAGGTTTTTTAAAAACAGCCATACCGTTTTTAGCAGCACCAATAGCAAATCTTTCATCCAGTTCAATAAAATACTTTACATCTACTTCTCCGACAATGTTTCCTTGACCTACTACATATTCCTGAGTATATGGATTATCTATTGTAGGTTTACAGCCAACTATTACTAGTAGCATTAAAAAAATAGACAACAGAATTAAAATCTTTTTCATTGAATAGTCCTCCACAAATTCTAATTTAAATTTATCAAATATTATAAAATGTGTAAATATTCTCGGTTTAAAAAACATTATTATCACATTTAATAACATTTTTTTACTTAACTAATTTTTTATATTCAATTAACATGTTATGGTAATTAAAAACCCTACTGAATAGGGTTTAAATTAAAAATTAATTATTATGCTAATACTTCTTGGGTATTCATCATATTTTTTCTATCTATTATACAATTTTTAATGTTTTCAAATTGCTTATCACTACATTTACCATAGTTAATAGGTTTATTGTCTACAATGACATATATTCTCCTGCTTTTATAGTAAATGTCATTAATATCACGATAATTAACAAACTTTTTTAAACCATAATTAAACAAGAAAGAATCTGTCAAAGCTAATGATATATTAGTGAAATCGATAGTTGATGGTCTTTCTAACTCACTTACAACATCTGTAAATTCTTTACTTTGTTTTAATTTCCCTACTTTTAATATTCTGAGTATTCCACTTATAAAGAAGAAGCATCCTAAACCAAGTAAAATAACAACAAAAACAATCGTTTCAGAACTTGTTAAATACGGACTATTTATTGTATCTAAATAGGTTGATAAGAAATATTCATCGAAATTATCTACTAGATGACTGCTGTTTTCTCCAAATACTTCGGGAATCATCTCTTTAGCTAAAGATTCTACATCATCTGGTAAATCAAAAAGATATCCTTCAATACGATAACTGAAATTATCTGGATCTACTTCATACTTGCTTTGCATTGTCAAAAAATCTTCTTTAGTAATACATACTATATAGACATACCAATCTTTATCAAAAGCATAGTAATATTCTTCAGTAACATTGCTTGTTTCTCTTTCTGCAAACTGATATAACTCTACTAAATCCAAATAAACATATTCTCCTGCAACATCGTACTCACTATTAGCAATTGCTGGATAAGAAAAAGGATTTTTGGGTTTTTCTTTTTCAGAATCATCAGCATAAAGTGAAACAGCAAAAGAGAAAAAGATAAATAATATTCCGAGTAATAAAAGATAATACCTAGAACTTAGAATCTTTTTTATTTTCCTTTTATTCATTTTAAATCCTCCACTCATTGTAATTATAGTACATTTATGATTTAAATGTTTACTTTTTTTAAGTTTTAGTATATTATTAGTAAGCGTTGGCGGTTGTGGTGAAGATGGTTAACACTCTGGATTGTGGCTCCAGCATTCGCGAGTTCGAGTCTCGTCAATCGCCCCATAAAATAAATTAAACCTCAATTATGAGGTTTTTGTTTTTTTTGTGTTAAAATACTTAAAAGGAGAAAATTATGAAGTATTTAATAGCATCTGATATTCATGGTTCTTATTACTACGGAAAACTAATAATTGATAAATTTCATCAGCATAAGGCTGATAAAATAATCCTTTTGGGGGATATTTTGTATCATGGGCCAAGAAATGATTTGCCAAAAGAACATGATCCAAAAAATTTAACAATTTTATTAAATCAATATAAAGACAAAATTATCGCTGTTCAAGGAAACTGTGATGCTGAAATTGATCAAGTGGTACTGGAATTTCCTATTTTAGCCAATTATTTTATTATCGAAATAAATAAAAGAAATATTTTCTTTACTCATGGTCATACTTTCAATAGCGATAATTTACCACCATTAAATAAAGAAGATATCTTAGTACACGGTCATACTCATGTTCAAAGAAATTTACACTACGATAATCATACTTACTTAAATCCTGGCAGTATTGCTTTACCAAAAGAAGGTAGTGTTCATGGATATATGATTTTAGAAGATAATGTCTTTAAGTGGTTTGATGAAAATGACAATTTAATTGACAGTTTAACGATATAGCTTTAAAACTATATCTTTTTTTATAAAAAAACTTCAGCACTGCTGAAGTTAGTTTGACTAAACTATTTACGTAAGCCTAAACGATCGATTAATGTTCTGTAACGATTGATATCATTTTCACGTAAATATTTTAATAAGTTACGTCTTTTACCAATCAATTTCATTAATCCACGATATGAATGGAAATCTTTTTTGTGTTCCTTTAAGTGTTCAGTTAAACGATTAATTCTAGTAGTTAAAATTGCAACTTGAACCTCTGGAGAACCAGTATCACCTTCATAACGAGCGTAATCCTTAATAACTTGGATTTTTTCTTCTTTAGTAATCATTTTTTCCTCCTATATTAAATGTCCTGATCAAGCCGAGTAATAAGATGAGGAATCTACAAAACACAGCCTGACAGCTATTAAATGATAACATCATCACTTCATAAAATCAATTAAAATATCATTTAAAACAAATATTCCCTTATTTGTTGTTTTTAAATACCCTTTTTTAACTTCCAATAAACCTTTATTGATATTTTTTTCAATTTCAATATGAAATTTTTCTAAAATATTGCAATTAAACCTTTCATCGAATTCTTTGATATCAATACCCTCATTCAGTCTTAGATTCATCATAATTGCCTCAAAAATAACATCATTATCTGATAATCTGGTAGTTTTTTTTAGGTACCTATCATTTAAATAATCNACGAAATTAGAAGTATTATCAGTTCTAATATTTTTAATCTTACTGCTGGCACTTAAACCCACTCCTTTATAATCTTCATATTTCCAATATAGTCTATTATGGATAGATTGATATCTGTCCATAGCAAAGTTACTTGTTTCATACTGTGTATATCCATGAAAGTTTAAAAAATCAACAATAGTTTGATACATTAAAAAACAAGTTTCCTCATCTAACTTTTCATATTTTTGCATTCCAAATAATGTTGTCGGATATACTTCTAAATCATAAATTGAAATATGAGTAATATTAAGTTTAACTGCTTTTTGTAAATCAGTAATAACATTAGCTAAAGTTTGAATTTTAAAGCCAAAAATTAGATCAATAGAACGATTATTTATCCCTACTTCATCAAGATATTTTAAAGTATTTTCAACATCAACATTAGTATGTTTTCTTCCTATGTGAGTAAGTAAACTTTCGTTAAAGGTTTGAACACCAATAGAAACTCTATTTATACCATATTTTTTAATAAGTAAGGCTTTTTCTTTGGTAAAACTTTCAGGATTAATTTCTATCGTATATTCTTTTTTAACCTTAAACCTTGATAGCATTTCTAAAAGTCTTTCTAATTGCTTTTCATTTAATGAATTTGGAGTTCCTCCACCAATATAAATAGTATAAAAACTGTCTTGTTTTATTTCGGACAGTTCTTTTTCTAAATGCGTTAAGTATTTATCAGCTAAAGAAATTGTATATTTGCATCTAGCAAAATCACAATAGTTACAAATACTTTTACAAAATGGTATATGGACATATAAACCCTTAATCATTATTTTTCAAATACCTCTTGTAGACATTTTCAATTTTTTCTTTTAAAAGTTCTTCAACATCCCAATTATTATCAATAGCAATTGATAAAGCATACATTAAAACATCAGCCAATTCACTTTTAACTTTTTCCTCTTTAAAAGTATCATCATCCCATTGAATAGTCTCTAACAATTCACTAGCTTCAATAGAAACAGATTTTATAAGAATTGGTAAAGTATCTGTTTTATCCCAACCACAATCAATTCTCATCTTTTGGATTAAATCTAAAACTTCTTTCATTATTTAATCTCCTCATCCATTGATAGTAAAGCCATAAAAGCTTCTTGTGGTATTTCTACTTCTCCAACATATTTCATTCTTTTTTTACCTTCTTTTTGTTTTTCTAATAATTTCTTTTTGCGTGAAATATCTCCACCATAACATTTAGCTAAAACATTTTTACGGTAAGCCTTAATATTGGTTCTAGCTATTACTCTACCACCTATAGCAGCTTGAATAGGAATTTCAAATAACTGTGAAGGTATCAACTCTTTTAATCTTCTAGTAATATTGCTTCCTCTTTGATAAGCAAAGTCACTATGAACAATACTGGCTAAAGCATCAATTATTTCACCATTAATCAAGATATCCATTCTCTGCAGAGAAGATGAACGATATTCAATTAATTCATAATCAAGTGAAGCATATCCCTTGGTTGAAGATTTTAATCGGTCAAAGAAATCAAATACAATTTCTGATAGCGGTAACTCATAAATAATCATCACTCTTTTATCGTCTAGATAGATAATATCTTTATATAATCCTCTTTTTCTTTGACACAATTCCATAATTGGACCGATATAATCTTTTGGAGACATTATTTTTGCGCTAACAAAAGGTTCAGAAATCTTTTCTAAATATTGGCTTGCTGGTACTAATGCTGGATTATCAATTTTCAAAACTTTACCATTAGTTAATTCCACTTCATAAATAACACTTGGTGCTGTTGCTATTAAATCAAGATTATATTCTCTTTCTAATCGCTCCTGAACAACATCCATATGTAATAAACCTAAAAATCCACACCTAAAGCCAAAACCCAAAGCCTGAGATGTTTCAGCCTCAAAGACCAAAGAAGCATCATTTAACTGCAGTTTTTCTAAGGCATCTCTAAGGTCATTGTAACGAGCATTATCTGTTGGATATAAACCACAATATACCATTGGTAAAAGTTTTTTATAGCCAGGTAAAGGATTTCTGCTTGGATTATCTACTGTAGTAATGGTATCCCCCACTCTAACATCTTTTACTGATTTAATTGAAGCAGCTACCCAACCAACTTCACCACATTTTAAGCAGTCCTTATTAATTTCTTTTGGCGACCTAATACCTACTTCAGTAACTAAATAACTGTTTCCGTTACTCATAAATTTAATCATATCACCAACTTTTAAAGTTCCGTTTTTAATTCTTACCGCAGCAATCACACCACGATAACTATCATAATAACTATCAAATATTAATGCTTGAAGTGGAGCTTTTGAATCACCACTTGGAGCAGGTATCTTTTTAACAATACTCTCTAAAACATCTTTAATATTTAGTCCAGTTTTAGCACTAATTAAAGGACAGTCAGTAGTATCTAAACCAATGTCATGTTCAATTTCATCTTTAACATATTCAATCATAGCACCTGGTAAATCAATTTTATTAATAACAGGTATAACTTCCAAGTTATTATCTATAGCTAAATAAACATTGGCCAACGTTTGAGCTTCAACTCCTTGAGAAGCATCAACAACTAAAACAGCACCTTCACAAGCTGCTAACGATCTGCTTACTTCATAAGTAAAGTCCACATGACCTGGGGTGTCTATTAAATGTAGTAAATAACTGTTTCCATCATCAGCATCATAAGTCAAAGATACAGCATTTAGTTTTATTGTAATGCCTCTTTCTCTTTCCAAATCCAAATCATCTAGAACTTGGCTAACCATATCCCTTTGCTCAACAGTTTTTGTCATTTCAAGGATTCTATCAGCTAAGGTAGATTTTCCATGGTCAATATGAGCTATAATTGAAAAATTTCGTATATATTTCTGATCCATTTATTTACCTATCTTCTACTTTCTTTTTAAACCTTTTTGTTAAACCAGCTAAAATTATACATATAATCATAGCAACTGATTTATATAATAAAGATGTTAACATAATTTTTGTTCCATATAAATAAATATCTAATGATACTTGTAAAACAAGTACAATTAATCCAACTATCAGAATTGATAAATTATAGTTTTTGTTTTTATTTCTCAAATAGACTATTAAATACCCTTCAATAGCTTTAATAATGAAAGTAAAGGCACAATACTGTTTATAACCTAACAAGATATCGGATAAAGTAACGGGAATAGCAGTAACTAACATAGCGTATGAAGGCTCATTAACCATCAGAAAACTCATAATAGCATAATCAGCTAAAGATAAATAACCTAAATTTCCAATATTAATGTTCACAAGGAAAGCAAACATAAATATCAGTATCATTGAAACTAATGCTTTTAATACTTTTTTTAACACATTACTTTTCCTTCCCAATTTCTAGCAGCTCCATTTCTTGCATCTATGGAACCGCAAATATTTCTTCCCTCTAATTGCAGTTTTTCAATTAATAATAATCTACCATCAATTACTATTCCTAAACCTTTGTCTTCAAAAACAATAGTTCCACTTTCTTTTTCATAATATTTATCTGTCATTTTCACAGTATGTAATTTAACCTTTTTATTATCAACAATTCCATAACAACAAGGATCATCAGATAGCCCTCTTATATGATTATATACTTGTAAGTAGTCTTTGGTTAAATCAATGTGCTCTTCTTCTTTGGTAATATTGAAACCATAAGTTACTTCTTGTTCTTCCTGTTTAATTGCAATGTAGTTTTCTTCAATAATTGAAGGTAATGTTTTAAGTAATAAACTGGTAGCTACTTTAATTAACTTGTCGTGTAAAGAAGAATAAGTATCAGTAATATCTATTTTAATTTCATTTTGCGAAATGATATCACCAGCATCCATTTTAGAAGCCATTTCCATAATTGTAATTCCAGTTTTATCATAACCATTGATAATACTACGTTGAATTGGTGCACCTCCTCTTAACTTTGGCAAAAGTGAAGCGTGGACGTTAATACATCCTAATCTAGTTGCCTTCAATATCACATCAGGTATTATCTGACCATAAGCACAAGTTATTATTAAATCAGCATTTAAATCTAAAATATCTTGGAAGTCATCTTTAATTTTATACGGTTGAATAACTTTTATTCCTTGTTGCAGTGCGTATTCTTTAACTGGACAAGGAGTAATAATTTGTTTTCTTCCTACTTTCTTATCTGGTTGAGAAACTACACCAATAACATTATATTTATTTTCAACTAAACATTTTAATATTTCTTTTCCAAAAACGGGAGTTCCCATAAAGATTATCCTTACATCATTCATTTATATCACCTCTAATATTATACATTATTTTCTGTTTTATTAATAATTCATAAATTTATCAAATTTTTCCATAAACTTTTATCTTATAAATATAAAAAGTAAATAGTAAAATATTGTTATTGCATTTTGGATTTGATTTTGTTAGAATAGATAAGCGTTATATTTAAGGAGGTAAAGTATGCCTAAAATTAAGTCAAACAAGAAAAGAGCTATTACTAATATCAAAGCCAATGCTATGAACAAAGCAAAGAAAAGCGCTTTAAAAACTGCTATGAAAAATGTTTTTACTGCTGTTGCTAACAATAATAAAGAAGAGGCAACTGCTGCTTTAAATGTAGCTTTCTCTAAATTAGACAAATCAGTAGTTGATGGTATTCATCATAAAAACTACTCTAGCCGTCAAAAAGCACGTTTAACCAAGGCTGTAAACTCATTAGAGGTAGAATAATATTAGGCTCAATAAGCCTTTTATTTTTATCAACTTTAAATCATATTAAAAACAAAATTCAGGTTTATACCTGAATTTTTTGTTATTTAATCTTTATGACTTGGAACTACTTCAGCTAAACCACCTAAAGAAGTTTCTCTTAACTCCATCGCAATCTTTTGACCAATATAATTCATTACTTCAACAATCATATCAAAAGTGACAATGTTTTCTCTAATTTCACCTAAATACTTAGCATAAATCATAGAATCTAAACTTCTCAAAACTGCTTGCCCATTTCTTTCAATGCATGGTACTTGCACATATCCTCCTACTGGGTCACATGTTAAACCTAAATTATGCTCCATTGCTATTTCGGCAGCATATTCAATTTTTCTATTAGATAATCCTTCTACATAACTGGCAAAGGCAGCCGCCATAGAACAAGCTGTACCAATTTCCGCTTGACAGCCACCAACAGCTCCAGAAATTGTCGCATTTCTTTTGACAATATTACCAAATATCCCTGCTACCGCTAAAGCATTTATTAAAATCTCTTTGCTAATTCCCTTTTCATAGTAATGCATTAACATAGCTGCTACAACACCACAACTTCCCAAAGTAGGAGCAGTAACAACCATTGCACCACTAGCATTTTCTTCCATAGCAGCATAAGCATAAGAAGAAATTAATAGTTTTTCTTTAACAATTGTATCATCACAATCAAATGCTTTGCGATATAGCTTTTTTGCTACTCTAACAACTTTTAATTCACCTGGCAAAACCCCACTTTTTTGAAGCCCGTTTCTAATTGTTGTCACCATTTGATTAAGAACTTTATATAAATATGGTTTTAAGTTTGGTTCATAATGAAAAACATATTGAGCAAAATTATAGTTGTTTACCTGACAAAAATCCATTATTTCTTTTAGGTTTTCATGTGGATAAACATTTTTATTAACTAAAGATGGTTCTCCTTCAACTTCAATTGCACCACCACCTGTAGAATAAATAATCAATTCATTAGCTAAAACATTTGAGTCAATGGTATGAAAAATCATCGTATTTGGATGATTATGAGATGTTTCACGATTAAATTTAATTAGTACTCTCTCTTTGCCAAAAACTGCTTCAATAACCTTATCAGACATGTGACCTTTACCAGTTAAGCCTAAAGAGCCACAAAGCTCAACAAAATAGCAAGGATAACCACTGTATCTTTGCATATATAACAAGCAGGCATTTCTAACTGCTAAGGTATGTGATGATGAAGGTCCTGGCCCAATACGATATAATTCTTTTAACGATTCCATACTTGACCTCTGATTGTTTTAATTATAAATAATTCTAATCCTGTTTTCCCATCAATAATACCACTTTTTATATTTTGATCTAATTCTGACAAATCGTTTAATACTTTCAAAATATCTTTGCAACTTCTGTTTTTAATATCTTTTTTTATATAGTACAGTCTTCCAGATGAAATATTTAGTATTGAAGATATTTCGTTGTCTCTTTTCCCCATTTCAGATAACATCAAAACTTGAGACATCATTCTAAGTGAAGAACTTATCAACCCTATTAAACTAAAAACTTCTATTCTATTAACTGTTAAATCTTTAAAAACGCTAAGTGCTTTTGATAAATCACTAGAAAATAAAGCATTAGTTAATTCAAAAGCATCATCTTCCAGTGGACGAGTAATTAAACTTTTTACCACATCTTCTGTTATAGTATTGGGATATAGTGCTAATTTCTCTAATTCTCTTTGCCAGTTCTCAATTGAATTTGGAAGTCTTTCTATTAGTTCATTTAAGGCTTTATTATCAATATTAATATTTCTGTCTTTTAAATCATTTATAATCAGATTTTTAAATTGATCCTCATATAGTAAATCAAATTTTTCGTGTTTTAGATATGGATTTAACATAGTAATAAACTTTTTGTTTGGCAACTCCAAATCATCGTAAACAATAATTAAAGTTGTTGTTTCATTTGGATGTTTTAAATATTCAATCAGTTTATCAACATCTATTTTTTGACGAGCAAAATCTTTATCTTCTTTTTCTTGATCAATTACTTCATCTTCAATATTATCTTCTTTAGATTTAACTGCTAAAAATTTAGGATTTTCTAAAACAACGACCTTATTATCTGATAAAAAGGGAATCATGTTACAGTCATCAATCACATCATCGATATTTACATCTTCATAACCACGAAAAACACTGACAGATAGCAAATTTTCTTTTCCAACTAAATTTTCTAGTAATTGATTTTTTCTCTGTTTAAGGTTAAAACTTTCTTTTCCTGTTAATAAATAATTCATATCTTACTCCACAATTAAATTATAACATATTACTTTAAAAGAAAACCCCATTGACCTAAAGATGTCTGATAAATTAACAAATGATTTAAAACATAAAATCTAATGGCATGATTTTTCTTGGTTGATAAAAATGAGATATTAAATTGATTTAATCTTTCTATTACTTCGCTAGAAGGATGATTATAAAAGTTGTTTCGTCCTGCACATATTATTGCCAAAGGTATATTGTAAGTGGCTAACATCTTTTCGCTACTGGCACTATTAGAACCATGGTGCGATAATTTAAGCACATCAATTTGTAAATTATCGTATTTTTCAACTAATTTATGCTCTACATCTTTAGAAACATCGCCCAAATAAAGAAAATAAAACTGATTTATTTTAAAATAAGAAATAATAGAATTATCATTTATATCTTGATAATTTTCATCGTATAAAAGTGTGTAAACATTTAAATCTTGAAAAGTAAATTTTTCTTGCTTTTCTTGATAAATATTATTTACTTTAAAATTATCAACTAGTGATTGTAGTGCTCCACAATGATCATAATCATTATGAGATATAATTACATCAACACTTTTAACACTTAAACTATTCAGATAAGGGATAATTATGTCTTTACCTATATCTTTATAAATATTTCCAGCTACATCAATTAATAAACCCTTATTAGAATATGGAAATGTTATCAAACTACAATCACCCTGACCAACATCTAAAAAAGAGATGGTATAAATTGGCGAAAATAATAAACGATTATTATTGATTAATAAAACAAGTATCAATCCTAAAAGATATTTGTTTTTTACTGTTTCAAAATACTTTGTTATAAAAAATAAAATAAAAAATATTAAAACTAAATTAAAGGTGCCAGATAATTCTATTTTAGGAATTCTATCAATTATTGCTAAAAAATCAATTAGAAATTTATCTAATTTAATTTCAATAGGAAGAAAACAAAAGATTAAAGCCAATAGATAAATAAAATCAAAAAAAGATTTAAAAAAAGTAAAACTAATAATTGATATTACATCTACTTGTCCATAAAAACAAAGTTGAATAATCATGATGTAAAAATTAATTAGAACTATCTTTTTTTCTTTTAAAAAACAATTTATCACTTTAATCCCGATAGGGATTAAAAAAGAAATTGTTTTAATATAATATGGTTTATAAAAAGATAATATCAATATTTCATAAGCTAATCTTTTTCTTTTATCTTCAATAAAATAAATCAGTATCAAACTTATTAAAATTCTGACATAACCATAGGAAAAATTAAAAAATATTCCTAATAATAAAATTATCACAAATGCTATTCTGTTAGTTGTTTTCTCATAAAAAAAGATTGATAAAATACTTTTCAAAAGACCAACAAAAAAAGAAATATGTAATGATGACTGAGTAATGAAAAACTTTTTATCACTCTCAACTTCCATTGAATTCTTAAATAACAATTGTAAAATCCACTTATTGTTACTCTTTAAACATTTATTGTAAATCATTTTTCTAATTGAAAACTTACTTTCAATAACTTTTAGATCATTTTTTGAAATAGTACCAATAATATTGTTTGCTGTACAATAGTCCTTATAGGTGGATAAATTAAAATTATCATAATAGTTAATACTTTTAACTTCTTGGTTAACTTTAACTTTATCATCTAGCGAAAGAATTTCATCAGTATATAAAATAACCTTATTTAAACCATCGCTTAAAAGATAATACTTATCTCTAATCTCTATAACTCTACCACTTTCAAAGAAAGTCTTTTCTACTGGATAAGAAACTAAGATAAAAGTAAAGATAATTAAACTAATAATAAACCGATTTTTTTTATTACATAACAAAGGTAAAAGACCAACAATACATATCGCAACAATTATTCTGTTATTAAAATTATTAAATAGACCGATTAAGATAACCGAAAAAGCAGAAATCAAAATCACAACCTAATATATTCCTTCATTTTTTCAAATTTCTTTAATCCAATTCCTTTTATCTCCATTATTTCTTCTAAACTTTTAAAACCACCATGAGTATTGCGATATTCAATTATCTTCAATGCTGTTTTCTCACCAACATATGGTATTTCCATAAGTTCAATTAAACTTGCTGTATTGATTGAAATTTTTTCTTCTTGTACTTTTTTATCAAGAACTATTACATCATTGTTTTTTAATACCATTGTTAAATTTAGACAAGATAAATCAACATCATCAGAGATTTTAATCATTTCCAGTAAGTCTTTAATAGTACTCCCTTTTTTCAAAGTATATACTTCATCTTTAACAGCATTTCCTTTAACATTGACTTCTATTGTGTTATTGACCATATTTAAAAACTCAATATCTGAATGATTTGAAAAAATAAATATACCAATCAATAAAAAAAGAAACAAATTTTTTAGTATTTTCATACTTCATACTTGTTTCTTAATTTATTTTTCCCTAATCAATCTTTTTGATTTCTACTTTATAAGGATGTCCAACAAATACTGTTACCACATCTCCTACTTTGCGATCTAATAAAGCCATAGCCAGTGGTGTTTCATTAGAAATCTTCCCATTAATTGGATCTGCTTCAACAGTTCCAACGATTGTATATTCTTCCTCTTCATCTTCATCTAAAGTCAAGATAACAACCTTTGAACCTAATTTGACAGTTTTTTTACTAGATTTTTTAGTAGTCTCATTTTTTAAAGCATGCTCAACGGTTCTGATTCTTGTTTCAATTTCCGCTAATTTGTCGCAGATTTCAAACAATTCAACATTATCATCACCTACACCATTTTTCTTAACTTCTAAAATTTCATCATTAACCGCTGTTTTTTCTTCCCTTAAATTTTCTAATTCTTCTTGTAATTCTTCTCTACTAGCTATTTCATCAAGATCAATTAATTCAAAATTAGTTAAGACATAATCATTTTCTTTAATTGTAGCTTCAACTCTTGCCTGACGATCTCTAGCTGCATCATAATCAGCATTTTCACTCAAGTCACCTTGTGATCTAGCAGCTTTCAATTCTTCAACAACTTGAACTCTTTCAATATGTAATAACCTAATTTGTTCTTTTTCTAATTTCGTTAAGCCTTCTATTGTTAGGGCAATAACTTTATTTTCATCCATATCAATCACTCCACTTTTCTTTAGGTATTATATCACAATTATAGTTTAAATCAACTA
>JGI24710J26742_10000276_pt1 | contig 48127 bp, 42 predicted proteins | sample BioPla2DNA2_FD_26742 | JGI IMG/M metagenome (IMG submission 26742)
AAACCTATAAGGCCTAATTGGAATTGTATTCCCTTGCTTCTTATGATATTTGAAAATTCTATTGCCCTGTCTTTTACTCCGTTTATATAAGTGTCCATACTGCCTGTAGTATCTATAATAAAGACTATATTCATATTTTGAGCTGTGGCTGGAGTATCTTTTTTAGGTGGTGGCAATACTTTTGTTCTGTCAAATTCAGCCTTTTCAGTTTTTCCTGTAGATAGGTCTTTTACATATACTTCAAATAGGTTGTTTTTATCAATGGCATAAGTTATTTCTAATTGAGTTGTTCCAGAAAGACCTGAAAGCATTACGCTTCCTACATATTTCTTTTCGTCCTCGTTTCCTTGTTCCCATTGATAAACATCTACTTGTACTGAAGATGCACCTGTCATACTTGCAAAATTACTATCGGAAAGTCTTACAGGAATAGGACTTCCCATAGGTATAATAGGAATAAGTTTCTTTTCCATAGTTGCAAGATTTACGATAGCTTCAGTACCAAATATTTGCCTGGTTATTTGTCCAACCTTAACAGCACTATTTGGTAAGTGAATTAAATAGTTATATATTGAAGCTCCCATAGCTACACTTTTTGCAGGATCTGTTGCCCTATAGGGTTCTTTTATATAGCCTCCTACCATTCTTTTAACCATGGGAATAAGGGTAGAGCCTCCCACTAAAATAACCTTTGATATTTCATCAGGTTCTTTACCTGCTCTTTTTAGAGCCTCTTCAATTATTTCACGGCTTCTGTCAACGTATTTTCTAATTAATGCTTCAAATTCTTCTCTTGTTAATTCCATAGATAAATTCTTTGGAACACCTTCATGAATTAACAAAGGATTTATTCTTATAGCAACTTTGTTGGTTCCTGATAATTTCTTTTTAGCTTGTTCTGCTTCTTGCTTTAATTTTTGAAGAACTCTTTTTCTTTCTATAGTTTCAAGTTTATCAATATCAATTCCGCTTTCGGCAATAAACTTTTCTTTCATTAAGCGGATAAGTTCACTATCAAAATCGTCTCCTCCAAGATTCATATCCCCAACGTCAGATAGTTCTTGGAATACTTCTTGGCCACTTTCGTCTTGAGATACCTTTAATACACAAGCATCAAAGGTTCCGCCGCCTAAGTCATATACCAAAAGGGTTTGAGCATAACCTTGCCTATAACCGTATTCAATAGCAGCAGCCAAAGGTTCTGATAAAAGATGAACATTTTTAAAACCTGCTAGTTCCCCTGCTTTTTTTGTTGCAAAGATTTGTCTATCATTAAAATATGCAGGATGGGTAATTACTACTTCATCAAAACTTTCTCCGCTTTGAGCTTCTGCAGCCTTCTTTAATTTTTTAAGGATTTCGGCACTAATTTCTTCAGGAAGCTTTTCCATGTTTCCTACTTTTATTTTTTCAGATTGTCCCATAAATCTTTTAACAGAAATAACGGTGTTTTCAGGATAGATAATTGCTCCAGCTTTTGCTTCAGCACCTACTATAACACCTTCTTCACCATAGCAAACAACTGAAGGCAGGATTTCATCTAGCCCATCAACTTTAACAACTTCCATTTCATCAGTTTTGTCTTTATATATCACTGCTGCTGAATTTGTAGTTCCTAAATCAATTCCTAGATAACTCATTCTTCTCCCTCCAATACTGTCTTATTAAACCTGCTTGGGTCAAAGGATTGCTTATAACCACTAGGAGGATATTCCTCTCCAAAACCTAAGTCCTCCACCATTCCTTTAACAAGACCTCCCTCTTCCTCAACAGAAAGGGTTACTTGCAGCTTTGTTTTACCTGAAGGTCTTTCAGGTAAACCTTGAATTTCTACTTCACCAATTAATTTACAGTTTTCTATAGTATCTTCTTTATCGATACGTTCTAAGATTCTAAGATCTAAGGTCGTCATGTCTTGAGGGTTTTTACCAGTTAAGGTAAACACATGACTCTTTTTAGCTAGTGTATATGGTGTACCCCTTCTTATCATAGTAAAGAAAGACTTTCTAGTTCCATGGTCTACTTCTAAGCCAATATCATGAGGTACTGTAACTTCAAATTCTACTTCCATCTTTTCTGCTTCTAAATCAGGATGGGTTAAAAGTCCCATCTTCATTGCAGCATAGTAGGTTGCTCCTAAAGAAATATCAAGAGCAGGTCTTTCCGATGTATAAATCTTATTATCGTCATTAAAAATACCTATTAACATATCTTTAACCCAGGGCATTTGTGAGGAGCCACCTTCAAGAAGAACCCTGTTTATATCATCTGGAGTCAGTGCCCCTGTATAAGCTTCTCTTAAAGACTTTAACACCAATTTTCTTGTTTTTTCTATAAAATTATGGATAAGTTCCTCAAATTGATCCCTGCTTATTTGCTCCACAAAGGGTGGTATGCAAAAGGTAAATGGTATTCTAAAGCTTTTTACCCCTGATAGCCTCTCCTTTGTTTCTCTAGACCTCATAACAAGTTCTGCTTGATTTTCTAAAGCCATGCCTTCTTTTGTTTGCCCCGTTTTATCTTCAATAAATTTGTAACACTTCTCAAGGATTGCTTCATCAATATTGTCTCCCCCGTGATAAGCTTCTCCACCTTCACTTATAACTTGAAGCTTAATGCGGTAGTCATCTTTTTCTACTACATGGAATAAAGTAATATCTAAGGTTCCTCCCCCAAAGTCAAATACCATTATTTTTTCATCTTGTGAAAGGTTATGCCTAAAGTTATAAGCTAAGGCTGCTGCTTTAGGCTCTTCTATTAAGCATATAAACTTATCTTTAAGTCCTGCTAACTCACAAGCTCTCATTGTAGCTTTTTTTGCTGCATCATCAAAATCATAGGGAACAGAAACAACACATGCAGCAATTTCTGCATTAGGATTTATATTATTGCAGTGAGAAATAAGCTCTTTTAAAATCATGGCAGATATTTCTTCAGGTAAGTATTCTTTTCCAGCAATATTAATTTTTTCATTGGTTCCCATTTTTCTTTTTATAGATCTTATAGTGGTCTCAGGATAAATCTTCATGGATCTGTAAGCTTCTTCACCTATCACCCATTCCCCTTCTGGTCCTTCTCCTTCTCTATACTGTACAACAGAAGGAAGAGGAATTTTGCCAAAGCCATTACTAATATCTATGGGTTCTGGTTTTTTGTTAGTATTATCCCAGTAGCTTATTACTGAATTAGTCGTTCCTAAATCTATACCTAAGATGTACCACTCCTCAGGCAAACTACCTTTTTCTTCAATTTGCCTTTTATACTCTTCCCAATTCACTATCTCACTCCTTCTTTTGCAAAAATTTATGCTTTTTATACTAATATCTATAGCTTTATATTAAAAGTTTCAAAGTAATCCGAAGGGGGAATTATTTCTCCAAAGCCGCAATCTTTTACACTAAGTTCAATACTATCATATTGGTTAAACTTTAAATCAAATTTAAGCCTTAAGGTTCTAGAAGGATTTCTTGGTAGATTATCAAGTTTTATTACATCTAAAGTCTTAGTTTCTCCCTGATCGTTTTTTGCGTATAATGGTATTTCTAAAAAATTATCCCTACCTAGATCCAAAATAAAAATCTTAGCTTTGGATTCTTGCCACCAAAAAGTATTTCTTTCCATAAGGGGTATAAACCTTGTTTTTTTCTCAAATAAACCTTTAACCCCTATATCAAAGGTTAATTTATGGCAGTCTTTAATATCTATCATAAATTCAGGAATAACTCCCAGATAAGAAGCTGCCCCAAGGCATGCTCCAAGGGCAAGGGTTCCTTCTGAATCCTTTGGATATTCGATATCAATCTCAGGAAACTCATTTTCCATTAGCCTCTTTACCCAGTTCATTTCAAAACCGCCACCAACGGCTATTATTTTATCAATCTCTTCTTTTTTTATTTCCCCATTAATAGTTTTTTTAAGTAAATTTGAAATAAATTCTTTAATGCTTATAGCAAGAGGCTCTATTAACTTGTCCATCTGCTCTACTTCTAAAGTCTTTTGGAAAGCAGGATAAGCAAAATTAAAATATAATTTTGTAGGCTTTCTCCTATAATAATTTTGAAATAAGAAACCTTTACTTTGATATGCAAATACTTCTATTTGATGAATATTATCTTCATCTAATTGTGTTCTTAATAGTCCAGTTTCTTCACAATAAAAATCAATAAATAATTCCTTTAATAATTTATCTAACTTTTTTCCTCCTAGGGAAGAATCAAATAAAAAGGACAAACTTTCTGCCTTAACGTGCTTTTCATCTTCAGGATTAACCTGAACCAATCCTCCCCTTATCTGCTCTCCACCATAATCTATAAACAATACATTTTCTTTTTTCTCTATAGATTGACCAAAGTATAAATACCTAAGTACACATTCCCTAAAGCTCATAAAAGTAATAAGAACTTTTTCTAAGCCAGCCATGGCAAAAGCTCTTTTAAATTCTTCCTTTGCTTCTTCAGAAAAATAATCAGGAACTGTTGCCACCAGTCCTACAACTTCACCATTAGGGTTTAAGTTTTTACACATATCAATTATTTCTCTTATATATCTAGCAAGAATGCTAGGTATGTTCATAGCCTTGCCGCTAATCTCTATAAGCTCCTTAGTTCCAAGCTTTGATATAATATTATTGATGGTAATATCGTCAAAGTCCCCTTTGTTAAGCAGGGCATATTCACCAAAAACCCATTCCTTATTTTCAGGAATATACTGCATCACAGTTGGAATAGAAGGATTACCGTAGCCTCCGCTCATATCGATTAATTCTGCCTGTTTTCTATTCACATTCCAGATGGCAATCTTTGTGGCTCTGGTTCCTATATCGATACCTAATATAAACCTCGTCTCATCATCTAATTCCTTAGATGATAGTTGTTTTTTAAATAGTTTCCAGCTCATAAATCCCATCCTCACTATTTACATGCAACAACATTTGCTTTTAATATAATTTGATCATTAAAGCGGTAGCCCTTATTTAAGGTTTTAATGATTTCTCCTTTTTTAAATCCTTCTTTAACTTCAGCCATAAGGACCTCATGTTCTCTTCCATTAAACATATCGTGGGGAACAGGTTCAACAAATTCAATTTCGTATTCTTTTAGGGTATCTTCCAGGCATAAAGTAAGCTTATCTATGTTAGCAACATACTCGGTAACAAAATCGTCAGTTTCCTCACGCAGTCTTGAAACTGAATAATTTACTATTTCTTCGTAAGTACTAACTTCAAAAAGAAGATATTCTTTAAGGAATTTATTTATTTTTCGGTTAACTTCTTGATAAAGTTTTTCTAATAAATTTTTTACCTTATTATCAAATAAAGCAAAGGCTTCTTCATATTCCTTATTTAAATATTCTTGTGCCCAGTTAAAAAAGCCCTCTTCTTCTATGGAATATTCTTTAACTGCTTCATTTATAAATCTATTATATATTTCAATATTAAGCTTTATAAACTCTTCTTCAAAATAAGAAAGGTTAGTTTCATTAGCAATATGACTATTGACTTCTTCAATTGTCTTAGCAAATGCTTCAATGTTTTCATTAATACTTTCTATTTTAATATTAATTGTTTCATAAATACCATCAAGAATAGCTAAATACTTTGCTTCTTCATTAATTTTTTCTTTTTCTTTCTCATAACTAGTTATAAAGTCAGAAAACAATCTGCTCACCTTGGTAGATAAGTCAATATTAGCTTGAAGTTTTTTATTAATATCTTCTTTGAATTCATCTAAGTTAATTTTTTCAATATATAGTTTTAATATTTCTTCTTTTAGTTCTTCCCAGTTACTATTAAAAACTTCAAAGCTTTCTAAACATTCATCAGGTTCATCTACCTTAAGGTTAAGTTTTTTTCTTACCATAATATCATTAATATAAGATTTTAATCCTTGATTATTAAGATATTCTTCAAATTCTTCACTAGTAAATAAGACTATTTTATTATCTTCTTCTGATTCTTTAAAGAATAATTCTAATTCATCTATTTCTCTTCCTAAATGCTGGTAGGCTTCTCTTACAGTATGGAGTATTTCTTGTATGATTTGTTCTTCCTCTTCTTCGTAGTTTTCTACTTCCATTTCTTCTTCTAAAGCTTTTACTTGAATTTTAATAATGGCTTCAATATTTTCTTTTTCTTGCTTTATAGATTCATAATAAAAATTTGCTGCTTTTCTTAAATGAAAATCATTTAACTTTTTAATTCCTTTTTCTGATTTTCTTACATAGCCAATATATAATGATTCTTTAAGATCTTTTATTAGGGCACTATAAATATTTTCAATAAGTTCAATTTCTTTTTCTTCATCTTCTGTTAAAATGTTTAAATATTCTCTAAAGGAAATTATATAATCTTTTATTTTTTTGGAAGCCCACTGCTTTTCTAAATCATCTAATTGGTTTAGTATATCTATCTTTTCTTCTGTAAGGAAATTGTCTTTTTCTGCTTTTATAGGATTTATCTTTGACTTTTCATCCGCTATAGTTTGGTCAGCTAATTGGCTTTCTTTAAACTGTCTTAGCTGAGCAGATAAAACATCACATATGCCTTCTAAGATTTCCTTAGCTTTTCCTGTCTTTATTTTTTCCTCGTTATCATAAAATAACTTTAATGTATTATTATAGTAAAGCATTAGATTGTCAAAGTATTCAAATATTTTTTCGTCATACATAGAAAGCTTGTTTTCTTCTATTAAATGATGAAGAATTCTAAGCATGACTTTCATTTTTATATGAAAAAAACATCCTTTAATGTTTTCTTCAATAAATTTATCGAAAGCCTGAAGTGTGTTTCTCCAGGCTTCAACTAATCCCTTTGACTTTAGTAAAACAGGGGGATAGTCTTTTAACATGCATAATCCTCCTTTTACTAGCTGTTAGTATAAGTCATCCACGGATAATTCGGTTTCTACTCCGTCAGTACTCATACTTTTTGCTGTAACCTTAAGCATATTGTCTTGGCTAATATGAAAGATAACTTTAACCTTTTCTTCACCTTTTACTTTAGGAGGAATACCCCTAAGACTTGTTCCTGCAAGTCTTTTCATACCTTCGTCTGTTACATAATAAGTCTTTTTCTCCTCTGTGGCAGGTTTTGTGTTTTCATATACAACAATAGCCATACTGGTAACGTTATCAAAATTGGTCATAAGTAATTCTTCCGCTTCTACAGTAAGCCCTTCTTCAGGGATATCTATACCACTTTTTACTATTTCCATAAATCTTCTACCGGATATTTCAAGACCTAGAGGGTGAATAGTTTTTTCTTGTACAACAGGTCCTTTTACTGTAGGCATCATAATCATATTGCAATAATGAGCTGCTCCTTGTGAAATACTTAATGCTGGGCTTATTTTTGATTTAAAAGGTTCTTTATTAAATTTTTCAGTAATTTTTTCTCTTATTCTTGGAATGGAAGAAGAACCTCCAACTAAGAATATTTCATCAATATCTTCTGCTTTTAAAGATGCACCATTTAGACATTCATCAACACATTTAATGGTTTCTTCTATTAAATCTTCAACTGATTTTCCTTCCATCTTTTCGAACAAATCAGCAGAATCACCTAAAGGATTAACTCTTTTATGATTTAAAAATGCTTCTCTTGTTATTTCCATATTTATATTTACGATTTTGGGTTCTTGAATAAAAGGTGCTAATACAACTTTAGTAGATTTTGATGAAGAAAGTCTTTCTTTTGCTTGATTAGCTACTTGTGCCAAACGTACTAAAGCTGTAGTTTTTTGTCTTTTAGAAACTCCATCGTCTACATTAAAATCAAATAAGTCAATTTCTTCGTTAGTCATCTTTTTAAATTCTTCATAAATCATATCCATGATTATTTTATCTACGTCATTTCCACCTAAATCATTAACACCATAAGTACTTAAAATAGAAATTTTAGGTTCGTCCGCTTCTGTCATTTTAATATCTAATATACAAGCATCAAAGGTACCGCCACCAAAGTCATATACCAATACTTTTTTATCTTTTCTTTCATTAACTGCATAAGAAATTGCAGCTGCAGCTGGCTCTAATCTAAGATAAATATTATCTTCATCAAAACCTGCTAATTTTGCAGCTTCTTTAGTCATTTTCTTTTGCTTGTCCGTAGAATTTGCTGGCACTGTAATAACACAGCCTGAAAATTCTCCTGCAATATTTAATTCTTCTTGAACATACTCGTCAGCTTTTTGTTTAAGATAGCCTAAAATTTCTCCTGCAATTTGCTGGGGAGTAAATTCATATTCCTTGCCATCTACTAAGATTTTAACTTTTTCGTCTGTTCCAAGTAAACGTTTTATAGATAAAACGGTGCTTTCAGGATAAATAATTGCAGCTTCTTTTGCCTGTATTCCAAAAATTCTTGATAATTTATCAGGATCTTCAGGATCTGTTTCAAACTGAATAGCTGTTGGGAAAATATTGCTACCATCAAGGGGTATAGTTTCTACTTGCCCTTCTTTAAAGTCATATACACTTACTACTGAGTTAGTAGTACCAAAGTCAATTCCTAAAAATAAACCTCTTTCAACATCCAATCCTAATGTTCCCATGAATACTTCCTCCTTATATCTAATTTATAATAAATAACCTACATTATTTCTTCTGTCTTCAAGAATCATTTCTTCTAATATTTCTTCTGCTTTTTCATACTTTGATTCACTGTTATATATTATTGCATTGTTTAGTTTTTCATATATTTCTTTCGGTTTTGCATAAATATTTCTTATATCGTGTTTATAAATCTTTACATCAGTTAATAGGATATTGCCTTCTTCATCAGTTTCTTCAATATAATATTCCATGCTTTCATTATAAAATATAGATACACATGTTCCATATAAATTAAAAGCTATATTGTACATTTTCTTTTTATTTAAAGGAAAACCCTTAATTTTATAACAAAAGTATACTTCTCTCCCTCCTTTTGTGAAGTGAATAAAGGGCGTGTTTTGTTCTATATACGAAGAATAAGGGAAAATGTCTTTTTTTTCTTTAATAATTGGAAGAATAAAATCATTATTTTTCATCCACTCATAAGTAAGTTGAATGATTTCCTTTTTATTTTTTGCATCAATATTGCTTTTCCCATAATTATAAAAAAGGGAAGAAGCTAAAGGCATACTCTTTGTTTTTTCAAAAACGTCTTCTAAGATTTCTATAGTATCATTAGTAAGTATCTTTTCATTTATCAAAACTTCATAATTACAAAAATCAATGAAAGCCTTTGATATAGGGATTTTTTCTTTAAACAAGGATTGAAATACTTCTTCTAGTTTACTGCTTAGTTTTCTTGTCCAAATTCCTTTATCGAGTATTTTTTTATCTAAATCAACTGTTGGATTACCTAAGGCAACTAAATTTTCTCTTAATTTATACCAATCTTCCATACTGCCTTTATAATTTTCAATAACGTATTGATAAATATCTTCATCGTACTTTTGCTTTAAAAGAAGCTTATAGGAACTATTAATTATATAAGGATTTTTTATCTTTTTCTCTATGGCTTTTTTAACTAATTTAAATTTTGTTTCATGATTTAATTCCTTAGCAACTTGTGCCCAAGCTATTACCTTTTCAAACTCTCCCCCTTCTAGTAAGGCATTAATTCCATATTCAACTTGAAAAGGGGATAAATCTTCAAAAGATAAAGGGTTAAAATATAAAAAAGCTTTTTTTAGCTTATTATTTCTTGCTAGTATAGTCCCAATAGCTGCAGAAGCTTCTTTTCTAAACTCATTAGAAAGATTGCTGTTTTCCAGGCATTCTGTCATTATCCTTTCTGCCTTACTGCCTATTGTTATTTCTGTATTTTCTTTAGTCATTTTAATTAAATGTTTAGTAAGAGCAATAAGTAAATTAGTAGTTTTATAATCTTCATCATAATAGTTTAATAGCAATTCAAAAGAAACATTGACCAATTTATTAATACTTATTAGGTTATCAGGATAAAAGCTTTTTTGCCTTTGTCCAACGCAAAATATTGTTAAATCCTCTTTTTTATCTGCCGCCGCTTCTATGTATAAACTATTACTATTAACTGTATAGGTAGTCATCTTTTCTTTCTCATTTTCCACTATCCAAAGATACTTGATATAAGGAGATTTAACTTTAACTTCATATAAGAACAAATGCTCAAATACAATTTTCTTTAATTGGTTATGATTTGCATTATTTTCTAAAAGCTTGATGTATATATCAATATAATACTTTCCTTTTTTCCCTGCTTTTAATGCTTTTATTCCAAAATCAAAAATTTTCTTATAATTTATTTGATAATAAGTTTTATATTTTGATTTTTTACATACTATCGAGTATACATAAGCTAATAAATCTTTATCGGGATTTCCAAGTAAAATAGGATGAAGAGATGCCAAAGGGATATCTGTATAATCTAGATTTTTAGCCGTCTCAGCATAGGCTTGATAAATACCTTCAACATAAAGCTTTTTTTCTATTGCTTCATTAAAAAGGGCTAAAGCCTCTTTATCTCTTTTATTATTTTTTATATACTTTTTGCATAATAATGCAAGAAAGTTATCATTGTTCCATTTATCATATACCTTTTTTATATAATTTTCAGGTATATTAAGGCTTTCTTCACTTTGCAAAAATCCTTCTGAAAATTGTTTTACTCCTTTATCATCTAATAAATCATAACGAAGTGCCCATATAAAAACTACATTAATCATATCATTCATATTGTAAAAATATGATGGATTCAAACAAAATAATCTATAAACCTTAAGGTATAAAAACGGACTCCTAAATCCAGCTTTAAAAGCATTGTAGTAATGATTTAGTTCATTTTTTTCTTCTAAAAAAAGTTTCTTTTCTAAGTCTGCTTTTAAAAAATGTAGTATAGAACTATTAGTCGTTTCTATAGACTCTTCAAATATTTTAATAGATTTTTGTATAAACATATGCTTACCGTTGTAATAATCAAGTAAGGCTTTTAAATAATAAATGATTCCATAGTTTACCTTATTAGAAGCTTCATAGTATTTTTTGTTCTTTAATAAGATCTTTAATATTTCGTAAGCTTCATCATATTCTTCTATTTTAATATTTAAGTATATACTTGCAAAATAAAGCCTTATATCTGTAGGGTTTTCATTATAAAGTTTGGATAAAAGTTTAAGAGCTTCCCTATAATAAGTATTTCTTTCTAAATGATTTATTTCTCCAAAAAGCCAATAATACATAACTTTTACTGTTTTAATCCTATATTCATTAGAGGGCTTAATAGAGCTATCTTCTGTTTTTTCCTTTAAAAAATCCAAACTTTCCTTGATATATGCATTCATATAACTTCTCCTTAATTAACCACATCTATTTTTTTAATTAGCTTTTGTCTAAATATTCTTCGCTTTGAATTAGCCTGGATTTCAATTAAAGAATCATAATAAGGAACTTTTCCCATCCCTATTTTATGCCATCTTGTCATATGAATTCTAAAAGGTATTTCTGCATGCTTTGCAATAAGATATTTTTTGGCTTCAAAAAGAATCCAAGGGTCTTTTGGATTAACTTCTAACATTAAGTCTTCCCCTGTATAATTATCAACAATCAAAACGCCAACATCGTCTTGTTTAAAAGATTTCTTTGAAAAAGTAACAGTTAAGGCTTTTTTTCTTATTAGTTTAATATTATAAACTATTTCCTTATCTTCGTATTTAACATATATTTTCCCGAGACTAATTTTATTTGTTATTCTATCTGCTAAAACTTCGTAATCTACAATTAATTTATTATTATCAAAGTCCATCAAATTAAAACTTGTCTTTTTTAATCTTATCCAACTTACATCGCTACTAATTTCACCCTCTAATAAACCCCAGCCTCTTTTACGGATGACAAGAGATTTTAAAAGGGCTTTATTATTGATAGGAGACATATCTATTATTCTTTCATTTTCTTGAATCCATAAACTTGGAGTATGCTTAAGGCCTGCTAGCCTTAGAAAATATTCCAGTGCCCAATCTTTATCTTTTATTGTTGTTATTTGATTATAAATATTAATAAAGCCTATATTTTTATTATTATTAATCCAAGATATAAATAAGGGTGAAAAAAATATTTCTTTTGCATTGCTCCAGTTGCTTTTTGCATAACTGGCAAATTCTTTTAAGTCTGATATACTGTTTTTATCATCAATAATTAATAAGGGATATGTAATACTAATATCTACTAAGATTTCTTTTTCCCCACCGTTAGTTTCAATAAGCCATATATCTTTATAATGATAATCCCTAATAAGTTCTTTAGTATCTATACGATAAATAATCACCTGTTCATTAGATTCCCACTTTGGGGGATTAAAACTTGCATAGCCGTTTTTTGAAAAAATTCTACCTTTAAGATTTCCTTTCCCAACATTATTTATCTTAAAAGCACCAGTATATACAGAAAAAGCGGCTATTTCTAAATTTAATTCATTAATTGATACATTAAGTATAGGAGGTTCTTCATAATATTCTTCGCTTTTAACTTCATAAAAAGTATTTTTCAAGATAATCCTCCTTTACTTTTTTATCATTATTATTTATTATTATATATCAATCTTTTTAGTTTTCAAATAAATAATATTTGATAATAAATATATGACTATTTTTTATTAGAAATATTTAATGTATAATATATAAAACTTTATTTAGAAGAAGGAGATAGTATGGAAAAATCTAAACATTATTTACATGGTGGAGACCTTGAAGCTATAGAAAAATATTATGGGATACCAAGAGATAATCTTATTGACTTTAGTTCTAATGTAAATCCTCTTGGAATTTCACCAAAGGCAAAAAAAGAATTAGCTAATAATCTAGATTTAATATCTACTTATCCCGATAGAAAATATATTAATCTTAGACAAAAGATTTCTAAATTTACCGAGGCAGATTTTGATTCAATCATAGTTGGCAATGGTTCTACAGAGCTTATTTCTCTTTTTATTAATATAATACATCCAAAAAAAGCTTTAATTATTGGTCCAACCTATTCAGAATACGAAAGAGAAATATTACTAAATGGTGGGATAGTAGAATATTTTCCCCTAAAAGAAGAATTAGATTTTCAATTAGATATTGATAATCTTAAAGCTTTATTAACAGGAGATATAGATTTATTAGTTTTATGCAACCCTAATAATCCTACAGCTTCTGTTCTTTATCAAAAGGAGCTTTCAATTATTATAGAATACTGCAAAAGTAAAAATATATACGTAATGATTGACGAAACTTATATGGAGTTTGTAGAAGATATAAAAATTGCAGAGGCTATACCTCTATCTAAAAAATATGATAATCTTATTATTTTAAGAGGTATATCTAAGTTTTTTTCATCCCCGGGACTACGTTTTGGATATGGTATCTGTAAAAACAAAGACCTAATAGACAAAATGAACGAAATTAAAAATCCTTGGACTATCAATTCCTTAGCTGCTTTTGCTGCAGGAATAATGATGGAAGATGAAGAATATATTGAAGCAACAAAAGAACTTATAAATTCAGAAAGAAATAAAATATATAATGAATTAAGGACATGGAAAAATATAAAAGTATATAAACCAAGTGCAAACTTTGTTCTTTTTAAACTTTTAAGAGATGATATTAGTTCAGGGGAAATTTTTGAAAAATTAATTCACAAAAATATGATTATAAGAGATGCAGGAAGCTTTCCATTTTTGGATTCAAGGTTTATGAGATTTTGCTTTTTACTTCCTGAGCAAAATAAAAAATTACTAGAATATTTATATGATATAATCGAAAAACAATAGGTGCCTTACCAGGCACCTGTTTTAAATGGTCGACTATATTAAATCATTTCCTTATTTCTGGTTCAGTCTTATTTTTAAACTTTATATTTTTGTTCCTTTTTTAGAATTTCGACTTCTTCATCTTTTAATTCTTTTATTACTGTTCCTTTAGAAGAAGGATGTTTTAAGAATATAAACCTAAAAAAGGAGCCTGTTGTCAAGCCCCTTTTTATGTACTTTTATACACTTTTCCAACGTTTTAATTTAGGGAAATATTCTTGCATCATTTGTCTTGCTTTTTCTTCTGTCATATCCTTATTATTCTTCACCATATGTGGAACACAAAATTCTATCATTTCATTCATTGTGATGTCGGCAGTAAAAGCCCCGTCTTTAAAGCAATAGATGCAATAGTCTTCATTTTTACTACCATCAGCATTGGTCCCAAATAAGCCTTCACTTTCTTGAATAGGTATACCACAACTCTGACAAAAAACCTTATCAACCATATTCATCCTCCTTAAAAATTTATTATTTTACGGATTCATTATACAGTTGATAAATTGACAGCTGTATGTCATATTTTAAAAATTTATTATAAGATTTTTCCTAAATTAGAAATAATACAATAAGAATATTTTTCATATAAAAGGGACATCTCTTTTATTAAATTTCCTTTTAGATAAAATCCTACTCTTTGTTATATTATAAGGTTCCAATTAAATAATCAATAAATTGTCTGGCTGTTCTTCCTGACCTACCATTATGCAACATCTCCCATTGAATTGCTTTTTCTCTTAATTTCATTCTATCTACAGATATTTTATGTTTTTCTGCAAGACCTTCAACTATTTTTAAATATTCTTCCTGGCTAGGGCTTGTATAGGTAAGAACTATTCCAAATCTATCGGCCAGGGATATTTTTTCTTGAACTGAATCTGAAATACGAACTTCTTCTGAGTTTTCTCTATCATTCCATGTTTCTTTTACTAAATGCCTTCTGTTAGAAGTAGCATAAATAAGTAAATTATCTGGCTTCTTTTCTATGCTTCCTTCTATTAAAGCTTTCAAGTATTTATATTCTGTTTCATGCTCTTCGAAAGATAAATCATCCATGAATATAATAAAATACTTATTTCTTTTTCTAATAAAAGATATGATTTTATTATAATCAACAAGTTGATTTTTATTTAATTCAATTAATCTAAGACCTCTATGGGCATATTCATTAAGAAGAGCCTTAACTGATGAAGACTTTCCTGTTCCTCTGTCTCCAAATAGTAAAACATTATTTGCCTTTTTACCCTCCAGAAATCTTTCTGTGTTTTCTATTAAGCTCTTCTTTTGTGCATCGTAACCAATAATATCAGTCAGTCTTATATTATCGGGATTTTCTATTCCTATCAATTCATTTTCCCATCTAAATGCTTTATATTTGCCTAGTATACCACTGCCATTTTTATAATAGAAATTTGCTAAAGTATTTAATATATCATCTACTGCTAAGTTTTCTTTCTTGCTAATGCTTAACATTGGCAAAGGTTCTATTCCAAGTTTGGTTGCTATAACATCCCAATCAATATAAATAAACTTTCTTAAAATAGACAAATCCCTTTTTGCTAGCATTTCTATAGCAATATCAACTTCGTTTTTTCCTTTTTCACAGCTAAGACTAAAAATATTTTCATCTTCGATTATTAAATCAAGTAAATAATTCTTCCATAGGGCAGTTTTAACATTATTATTAAATCCATATTCTAGCAGTCTGGAAGCTATATTAAAAAAATCAGTTTGAAGTAGTAACTTACTTTTATTTTGGTGCTCTAAATCAGAAAGAAAACGCTCCACTCTTTTAATCATACCGTCTCTTAAAAGCTTTCGGTATATCAATAAATTATTAAGCATAAAAACCCCCCGTTTTTTTCATTAAGATTATATATAATAAGCCTATGACGTATTTCTACAAGAACAAATTCTAGTTCTTTTGTAAAGTGTACATCATAGGCTTTAATCGTCAAAAACTATAAAATCCTCATATACTTAAACCAGCGGGATAAAACAAATATTATTAAGGAATGCAGGGGAATGATAACCAAACCAGCAATTATTCTGCCTGGTAAAAAGGCCAAAAATCCTTTATTATAAGCCACTGCAAGCCAAAAGGTATTAAGAAGCAGTGAAATTAAATAGTAGCAAACAGTAACTACAAACAATATTTTATCAAAAGAATAAAGGCCTTCTTCTGATTTTATTATAATTCCAAGTATTATAGGCAACAGTATAAATGCTAAAGCTATTAGCCCATAGATAATCAAGGCAATATTTGATATTCCACCATCTTGAGACAATGGAACATATACTGCTCCAGCTACCATTAGAATACTAAATATTACATTAATAATATGGTAATTAATCTTAATTTTATTATTTTTGATAGCCCAGTAAATTAAACCCGGTAATAAACCTCTTAAAGTTGCACTTATTGTCAAGCCCGGTATATATGGACCACCCATAGGATTAATCATAAAACCTAGTATATCACTAACTCCTCCCGTTAATGCTCCAGCAATAGGTCCAAATATCATTCCACTTATGATAACGGGAATATCTCCAAATCCTATACGTAAAACAGGAAAGCCTGCTATTGGTATCGTATACGAAAAAATTCTAGTTAAAATAATGCTAATACCAGCAAGCAATCCACAAGATACTAAAAGCTTTGTATTATAAGACTTTGCTTGTACCACTTTCTCCCTCCTTTCTTTAGTATGATATGACATGAGTAGCACACACCACACTAAAGAAAGAAGCTCTTTAATGCCAGCGGAAGCGATAAAGTATCGCAGTCCGTAGATAAAAATCTATCAGACTATCGTTCAAGGGCAACTTCCCATCCCTTAACACTTAACGCACTTTACCTACTCTGTCATTTCATAATTATTCTATATCAGATAGTAAGAAAATGCAAGAAATAATGAGTTTGCTAGAAATATTTTAATTGACTAAAATATTTCATTAAGGTAAAATTGTTTAATAAAAAAAATAAACGATATATCTTTTTCAAAATTAGGAAGGATTAAACAATATGAAAAGAAAAGTAAAAGATTATCTAATTAAAGTTATGTTTATAATATTGGCCCTATCATTTTTATCAGGATGTATTAATAAAAAAGATACTCCCTACACTGCCGAAGAAATATTGCAATATGCAAATGACTTATATCATCAGGAATTTGAAATTATATCTGTAGAAGAAGAAATTAATAATAATTCATCTGTTTACTACTCTGCTAGTTATACTTTAAGCCCCAAAGATAATAAAGATTTTACTTTTCATATTTCATCTTATGTAAAACAAACAAGGCACTTTGATAAAAGTGCATATTTTGGTCCTTATGAAAAAACAATTTTCTCCCATTACTTTAATAATAAGATGAATTATCATAAGGAAGAAATTAAAGAATTAGCCGTTTCCTACGACAAATATATTAATGAATATTGTGATAGAGGATATGTTCAAGAATACGCTGACTTAGAAATAATCTCTGACTATTTTTATAAAGCTAATCAAATATATTCCTTTACATATGATAAGAAAATATCTAATCCCTTATCAGATAATTCTTCTATCCCATATTTATGTATTTATAAGAAAAGTACATTAGATGAAAGTGACGCTAATGCTAAGTTGATTGCAAAGTTACCCTATTCTATGTTTGATGAAAAACTAGAATATGATGCCATCCTAAAAGAACTTCGCAATTATTATATAGAGAAGGTAAAATCAGGGATTGTAGAAGATGACAGCATTCCAGAAGATATTTATAATACTTCACCTTAGCCGCTAATTACTAGCCTTTATATTAATAATAATTTTTATCCAAGCTACGTAAAAAAAGAAAATGAAATTTTAAAAGTAGATTTTCTTTTTGTTTATTATGAAGAAATTAATGATTATATATTAAGAGTTAAAACATGAAACACTTTGTGTATCCATAAAAGTTGATCAAGAAAATAAAGAAATTCATTATATATAATAGTAATTAAAAAATTTTTATATAAATATAAGAACTTGCTAACATCAATTCATATGTTAACAAGTTCTTATTTTTATCTTTATATTACACCTTCTGCTTTAAGATATTCAAAAAATTCTTGGATTTGTTCTCTTAAATCTTCTTCTGCCTCTTCCCGGTTATTGTTATAGCCCTCATTTTCAAATATTTTTATATATTTATCAGCTTCATGTTCTTTTAAGGAATAATTAACTAGCTCTTTTAAATTATACCTATCAATTACATCCAAATCTTCATCAGTAAAATGAAGATATTCTATTCCTACTTTTTTTTCTTCATCATACAAATCTAATTCAAAGGTTATTTTATCATAGGCTAATTCTAGAGCCTCTTGAGTTCTTAAAGAATTAAAATCAATATTGGGATATAAATCTTTTATAACATCTAAATCTGTTTCTAGTTTCAAACTTTTTACTGTATAAGAGTTTTCTTTTAAGTTGATTCCTGCTGCATTTGCTTCTTCATAAATAATTTTAAATGCTTCTTCTTCTGTAAGGATATATGGAGCTGCTATTTCTCCTGATAGCACCTCTCCTCCGTCTAAATCATAGCCACAGCCATTTAATAAAAATGCTGTCATTGCCACCGCTAAAGAAGACTTTATAATATTTTCGTTCCATTTCTTAGTTATAGCTAATTCAGGCAAGTGTTTAAACTCCGAACTTGTAGGATAGGCAGGTGTCTTATATTTTCTTACTGCATTAACCTTCATAGCGTCCCCCTTTTTATCATTTCCTATATTTTTTCTTTATTTACTTTTGAATTGTCTTCTATCACAGATGTAAAAGGATAAAGTTCATTATAATGTTTATTAATAAATGCTTGATTTTTTGCTTTATATAATTTTGCTGCAAGTTCATCAGTAATTAATATAATCATTTGCTCATGGGCACATAATACAGGTGAAACTTTATTAATGTCCCCGCTTGCTTGCTTATTGATACAAGAGCAAGAATGGACACATCTATCTTTAATAGCACATTCTAAGCATGCATCTTCAGAAGCTTTTTTTTCTTTTAAATGAAAAACAGTTCTAGTAATTCCTATGTCTACATTACCCATCAATAGATTCTTATCATTAATAAGTTGTGTACAAGGATATATGCTTCCATCAGCTGTTATGGTTAAATGGCTTTTCCCTAAGTCACATTGATTATTTTTAAACTTTTTATTATCAATATGAGATATAATTTTGTAATCAAAAGGTGCCAAATAAAATTTTTCATTTGCCATGGATTTATCATAATACAGTTTACTTATTTTTTTGTATTGATTTTTTAAGACTTTTAATGATTTTTCTACCCAAGGGGCAGCATAATTCATAGACAATACTATATATTTAAATCCTTTATTAAAAAGATGGTTAACACTTTTATATAAATTAGTCACAGTATTGGGGTTTAAAACCAAAATTACTGCAGCATAAGGATTGTATTCTAAGAGTAATTCACTATTTTTATCTACAATATCAAAAGAACCTTCTTTTTGTTTAGTTACCCTATTGGTATCATGAGATTCTTTTATACCATCATGACTAATAGCAATACTAATTCTTTTTTTCTTGGCATATAAAAGAAAATCTTCATCTAATAAAGTTCCATTCGTAGTAAGATTATGAAAAAATTTTATTCCAGTGTTTTCTTTTATTTCTTCACAGTAAGCAATTATTTTTTTAATTAAATCCTTTTTTAAAAGAGGTTCTCCACCAAAAAATGATACTCCTACCTTTTTACTAGACATATCAACAGCCATATCAATGGCTTTTTTTGCAGTATCCCATGGCATATCTATGGGATTTTTTTTGTCTACATAGCAATATTTACAGGATAAAGTACATCGATTTGTAAGATGAAGAGTAATATTCATATATTCAACCTCTTAAATTTTATTTTGATACCTTCTTTTTTAAAATTAACTAAAAATAAACATCTCATATTAATTATATCTTTTAAAATAACCCTTGTCAATACACTCATAACTATTCAGATTTTGATGTAATTTAATAAATTCATTATATAAATTATTTTTGAAAAATATTAAAAATTTCATTCTTATTTCCATAAAAATTTTTCGATTTTTTTTGCCAAACATATTGACTTTATTATAAATATATGTTTATAATAAACCGTTTCATTTGTTTAGCAACTCTAAACAAAAAGTTTAGCTATTGAAAACCAAAAGAGAGATAGGTGTATCTATGAATATCGGTGAAAAAATTAAAGCATTAAGAGTAGCCAATGGGCTTACACAAGAAGAATTAGCTAACCGGTGTGAGCTTACAAAAGGCTTTATTTCACAGGTTGAAAGAGATTTAACTTCTCCTTCTATTGCAACTTTAGTAGATATTTTAGAATCTTTAGGAACTAATTTAAAAGAATTTTTTAATGAAACAGAAGAAGAAAAAATTGTTTTTCAAAAAGATGATATTTTTGTACAAGAAGATACTGATAATAAAAGTGAAATTCACTGGGTAGTTCCTAATGCACAAAAAAATGATATGGAACCTATCTTGATTATTTTAGAACAAGGGGGTAAATCTGCAACTCATGACCCTCATGAAGGAGAAGAATTTGGATATGTTTTATCTGGAACTATTGTAATTTATATTGGCAACAAAAAGTTTAAAGCTAAAAAAGGGGAAACTTTCTATTTTAAGCCTTCTAGATCTCATTATATTTCTAATGAAGGAAAAACAAAGGCAAAAGTATTATGGGTTTCTACCCCTCCTAGCTTTTAATGATATCAAAAGGAGGAAACGCTGTGGCTGAACATATTATTGAATTGGTAGATATTTCAAAAACTTATGATTCTACTACAGAAGTTCTTAAAACAATTAACCTTTACATTAGAAAAAATGAGTTTTTAACTCTACTTGGCCCCAGTGGCTGCGGTAAAACAACCACTCTTAGAATTATCGGGGGTTTTGAGCAACCAACAACGGGTAAAGTTCTTTTTGAAGGAAAAGACATTACTTCTCTTCCTCCTTATAAAAGAAGAGTTAATACTGTATTTCAAAAATATGCTTTGTTTTCTCATTTAAATGTTGAAGAAAATATTGCTTTTGGCTTAAAAATAAAAAAAGTAGATAAAGATACTATAAAAGAAAAGGTCCGCAGTGCATTAAAGCTTGTTAACCTCGAAGGATACGAAAAAAGATCCGTTGATTCCCTAAGTGGAGGACAACAACAAAGAATTGCCATAGCGAGAGCCTTAGTTAATGAACCAGACGTTCTCTTATTAGATGAACCTTTAGGTGCTCTTGATTTGAAATTAAGGCAAGACATGCAAGTAGAACTTAAAAGAATGCAAAAACAGCTGGGAATTACATTTATCTACGTAACCCACGACCAAGAAGAAGCCTTAACTATGTCTGATACCATTGTAGTTATGAAAGATGGCATTATCCAGCAAATAGGTACTCCCGAAGATATATATAATGAACCTAAAAATGCCTTTGTTGCAGATTTCATTGGCGAAAGTAATATTCTTTCGGGAATTATGAAACAGGATTTTTTAGTGGAATTTTGTAATCATAAGTTTGACTGCGTAGATAAGGGTTTTGAAATTAATGAGCCAGTAGATGTAGTTATAAGACCTGAAGATATAGAGATATTTTCTAATGACTCTGGAAAACTTGAAGGCATAGTGGAATCTATAACTTTTAAAGGTGTTCACTATGAAATGATTATAAAAACTGATTCCTTTAGTTTCATGGCTCACAACACTAATATGTATCCACAAAACTCTAAAGTGACCATTGATGTTGCACCTGAAAATATCCACATCATGAAAAAGGCGGTGAATTAATGAAAAGACGATTTCTTGCTTATCCTTATTTTATTTGGATGATTATATTTATCGTTGTACCATTAATTCTTGTCCTTTTTTATAGTCTTACAATTAGCACAGAAAATGGTTTTGTATTTACATTAGATAACTTTAAAACTTTTTTACAACCTATATATCTTAAAGTATTATGGCGTTCTTTATCTTTAGCCGGCATTAGTACTCTAATATGCCTTATTTTAGGCTATCCTACTGCTCTTATTTTAGCAAGTAGACAAATGAGTAAGAAAAGTTTTCTTATGTTTTTATTCGTCCTTCCTATGTGGATGAATTTTCTACTTAGGACCTATGCCTGGCTTACCTTGCTAGAAAAGAATGGATTTATAAATACTATCTTATCCTTTTTTGGAATAGAGCCAATACAATTACTATATAACGATGGTGCCGTAATATTAGGTATGGTTTATAACTTCCTACCATTTATGGTTTTACCAATTTATTCAGTGCTTAAAAAAATAAATCATAGTGTTATTGAAGCTGCTGAAGATTTAGGAGCAAATCAATATATTGTTTTTAGAAAAGTTATATTTCCCCTAAGCCTTCCTGGAGTCTTTTCAGGCATATCTATGGTATTTATGCCTGCAGTAACGACTTTTGTTATCTCAAGACTTCTTGGTGGCGGACAATATATGTTAATAGGTAATCTTATTGAACGACAATTTACTAGTGTATATGATTGGCACTTTGGTTCTGCTGTGTCCATCATTATGATGATTATTATATTAATAAGTATGGGGGTTATGTCAAAATATGACAACCAACAAGAAGGAGGGGGATTATGGTAAGAAATGCTATTAATCGGCTTTACTTGTTTATAATATTTCTATTTTTATATGCACCCATTATTGTGCTTATAATTTTTTCTTTTAATGACTCAAAATCCCGCTCCCATTGGAATGGTTTTACTTTAAAATGGTATATCGAATTGTTTCAAGATCCTATTATTAAAAAAGCATTATTTTATACAATTACGATTGCAATTTTGTCTTCTCTTATTGCAACAGTTGTAGGTACAATTGCCGCCATAGGCATACACAATATGAATGATTGGAAAAAAACTGTGATACTAAATATTAATTATTTACCCATACTTAATCCGGATATTGTAACCGGTGTATCTCTTATGATTTTATTCATATTTGCAAGAATAAGATTAGGATTTCTTACAATGTTGCTATCGCACATAGTTTTTAATATACCTTATGTAATATTATCGGTGTTACCAAAACTTAGACAACTTAATAAACACTTATACGAAGCCGCTCTTGACCTTGGGGCAACTCCCGTATATGCATTTTTTAAAGTAATGCTTCCTGAGCTTATGCCAGGAATAATAACTGGTGCATTATTAGCTTTTACATTGTCTGTAGATGACTTTGTAATTAGCTTTTTTAACACTAGCTCTGGAGTAACCAATTTATCTATTACTATTTTCTCGATGGCAAGAATAGGCATTAATCCAAAAATTAATGCACTATCTACCCTTATGTTTTTAACTGTATTGATTTTACTCTTTATTGTAAATATTAGAACATCAAAAGATATTAAGGAGGAAAAACTATAATGAAAAAAATGAAATTTCTTATTTTCTTATCAGCTTTATTAATAATTGCTACAGCTCTTTCGGGCTGCTCAGCTAGTTCAGAAAATGCATATGGTAAGAATTCATCTGATAAAAAAGTATTAAATGTCTACAACTGGGGAGACTATATTGGCGAAGATGTCATTGCTGCTTTTGAAGAACAATATGGTATTAAAGTTAATTATGACACCTTTGCAACTAATGAAGATATGTACGTTAAAATTAAGTCTGGTGGAAGTAACTATGATGTAATCTTTCCTTCAGATTATATGATTGAAAAAATGATTAACGAAAACATGCTTCAAAAAATTGACATTACTAATATAACTAATTATGACTTAATAGACGATCAATTTAAAAATCTTGATTATGATCCCAATAATGAATACTCTGTTCCTTATATGTGGGGAACTGTAGGAATCCTCTATAACAAAACCATGGTTGATGAACCAGTAGACAGTTGGGATATCCTTTGGGACGAAAAGTATGCAAACCAAATCTTAATGCTAGACAGTTTAAGAGATTCTATAGCAGTTGCTCTTAGGAAACAAGGCTATTCTATTAATACAAGAGATTTAAATGAACTAGAAGAAGCAAAGCAAGCCTTAATCGAACAAAAACCTTTAGTTTTAGCATATGTAGGCGATGAAGTTAAAGACAAAATGGTTGGAGGAGAAGCTGCCCTTGCAGTAGTTTGGTCTGGTGAGGCAGTAGCTGCTAAAAGAGAAAATCCTGATTTAGAATACGCAATTCCTAAAGAAGGTTCTAACCTTTGGGTAGATGCCATGGCAATACCAGCAAGCTCACAAAATAAAGAAGCAGCTGAATTATTTATTAACTTTATGTGTGAAACAGAAATTGCCTTCCAAAATGCAGATTATATTGGTTATTCTACTGCACACAAAGAAGCAAAATATTTGTTCCCTGAAGAAATTATAAATGACAAAGCGGCTTATCCTTTACTTGAAGAATTAGATTCCTGTGTAATATTTAAAGACTTAGGGGACTTTACTAAAGAATACGATAGAATTTGGACAGAAATCATGGCTCAATAAAAAATAAAATAGGGACGGCCAATTGCCGTCTCTATTTTATTTTTAACAATTATTTTTTTAATTAGTATATATTTATTTTAAATTTTTAACCTTCTAAAGGCAAATTGCTATCATTTACATTTTATTATTATATGATATAATTGAAAGTGACAAAATATATAAGGAGGGTATACAAATGAAACCATTAAAAGGTACAAGAACGGAAAAAAATTTACTAAAAGCTTTTGCTGGTGAATCCCAAGCTAGGATGCGTTATACATATTATGCTTCAACTGCAAGAAAAGAAGGTTATGTTCAAATTTCAAATATTTTTACTGAAACTGCTGATAATGAAAAAGAACATGCTAAGAGATTTTTCAAATTTTTAGCTGGTGATAAAGAAGTAAATGATACTGCAATAGAAATAACTGCTAATTTTCCTGTTTCCTTTGGCAGCACTAAAGAAAATTTACTTGCTTCAGCTGCAGGAGAAAATGAAGAATGGGATAAGATGTATCCTGAATTTGCTGATATTGCTGATGAAGAAGGTTTCCCCGAAATAGCTGCTGTATTTAGAAATATTGCAGATGCAGAAAAAAGACATGAAACAAGATTTAGAAAGCTTGCAGATAATATTGAAAAAGGTACTGTATTTAAGAAAGATAAACCAGTATTATGGAAATGTAATAACTGCGGATATGTACATGAAGGAGAAGAAGCTCCAGTATCATGTCCTGCTTGTGCTCATCCTCAAGCACACTTTGAAGTATTTGTTGAAACTTATTAATCAATATATCTACAATAAATTTAGGCGGCATTTTAATGCCGCCTAAATTTATGAACCAGTTCCACTATATGATTTTGCTCCTTTCATCCATACAAGATATGAAATATAGAAAAATAAAATCCCTATTAGCGGTGAAAGCCATGTAAGAACTGGTATATCATCAGGTCTTAAAAAGACTAAACTTGGATAATAAGCTATAAAAGCTATGGGTATTATAAATGTAAAAATAAACTTAAAGCCAGAATTAAAAATTGTTGCAGGATATTTGGCATAATCTTTAAATCTAAAAACCATAACCATTATATAACCCGAATTAAGAAGCCAAAAACACGTTGAAGCTGCAAGATTCATAATAGCAATCATAAATAAAGATGCAGTAATAAGACTTATAATTAGCTTTATAATGATTGTTATTGATATACCTAAATTTATATTATTCCAAGCATATCCTAATACTAAAGATCCAAATACAAACTGTCCTAAACCTTTAATATCAAATACCTCAGACATATAATAAAAAAATATATTTATAGGCCTAAAACAATATTTAATAAAATCTCCTGAATAAACATGATTTCTTAAGTTCCAATTATTATCAAAAAAACATTGTACAGGAGTAAGGGCAATTAAAGAAAATCCATATAAAAATAACATTTCATAATAACCCCATCCTTTTATAGATGGGAAATTTTTAAATATAATCCAAAAGCTAATAAAACCCGAGATATTAGTAAATATCATCCCTATAGTAGAAATAATAAAATCCGCACGATAGCTCATTTTACTTTTTAAATCTTGAGCCAATATCTTTCTATATATATTAAAATAAAAAAGCAGACCCCTTTTTTGCATTATATCATCCTCCATTAATGGTAATTCTTTTTAGAGATATCTTCCAAAAAGAACCACTAACTAAAATCATAATAATTAGCCAAAATAATTGAATCCCCAAAATCTCTATTCTTTCAGAAAAAGGCATTGAATAATCTATCAATAATCTAAGGGGTGAATTATAAATTGCCTGAAAGGGTAAATAATAAACGACTGTTTTTAAGGGCTCCGGGAAAAATACTATAGGGATTGTTGCCCCTGATAAAAGCAGCACTATTACTTCTTTCATAATATTTATTCCCCAAATTGACTCAGTATAAAGACAAATAGTACCAATAAAAAAGTCAATAAAATAATTAATCAATAGTCCCAATAATACACTTACTAAAAAAAATAAAATATTATAATCTAGATGAATTGCTCCATAAGTTACTATATATACAACAATAAAAGTTGGTAAAAAGGTTATGAAAAAAAACATAATGAAATTTCCAGAAAGCTGAAAAAACTTAAAGATTGGATACTTCATCGGCTTAATAATATCTAATATTATTTTCCCTGATTGAATATCCCTTCCCATTTCCCATACAAGATACATTTCCATAAAATAAAATAAGGCAGAAGCAAGCACAAGATAAATCATGGTATCTTCGAAAGTCATACCATTTACTGTAGTAGTATCAACAGAAGCAAATATTGCTTTCCACAAAAAATAAATCATTATAAGATATACAAGATTACCTATAATTATTGAAAAAATTGCTCCTTTAAATTGAAGGGCTTCTATCATACCTGCTCTTGTTAGAGTTAAATATTTTCTGGTATTCATTCTAATCCCCCTTCATATATCTTCCTAATAACACTTTCCGTAGAAATCTCTTCAAGCCTTACATCATAGATTTTTCTTTGCCTTTGAATAAAATTTAATACATCTATCATTTCTACTTCATCTTCATTGACTAAAATATTAATCCACTCATCCACATCAGATACGTGGAGAGTTTGAGCCTTTGGATACACTTCTTTTAATTTCAGTTCCATATCTTCTACTTCTTTTTTTATAGCTTCTTCATTTAATTCTTCACTAGTTTTTCCTAGCCTTACTTTTAATGTCCGATAATTTCCAAAAATGCTTTTTATCTTTTCGATATCATTGTCATAAAGTATAGTTCCTTTATCAATTATTACAATTCTTCTACAAAGGGCATCTACATCACCCATATCATGAGTTGTCAATATAATAGTAGTATTTTTTTCCTTGTTTAGAGTCTTAATTAATTCACGTATTTTACTTTTCATAGCAACATCCAGACCAATAGTTGGTTCATCAAGAAATACTATTTTGGGGTTATGTAAAAATGCCGCCAAGATATCACTTAATGTCCTTTGCCCAAGTGACATCTGGCGAACTGGTTTGTGCAGTAGCTTATCTAAATCAACCGTAGAGCTAAACAAGTCCATCATATCTTTATAATCTTTATCTTTTACCTGATACATATCCTTTAAAATTTTAAACGATTCTATTGCAGGTAAAGCCCACCATAGCTGAGTTCGTTGACCAAAAACAACGCCTATATTTTGTGCATATTTGTTTCTATCTTTATAGGGTATTCTTCCGTCTATAATAATATCCCCCGACGTGGGCTCTAAAACACCTGTCATCATTTTTATAGTAGTACTTTTCCCTGCACCATTAGGCCCTAAATAGCCTACAATTTCTCCTTGTTCTATTTCCATACTAATGTTATTTACAGCATTGATTATTTTATAATCTCTAGAAAACAAGTCCATAAAACTGCCTCTTAGACCTTCTCTTCTATTCAATACTTTAAACTCTTTGCTCACATTTTTTAAACTAATAATTTTCTCCATTCTTATTTCACCTTCAATACAGTTGATTAGTCAAAATTTATAATAAAACCATGATATATTAAATAAAATTAGTTGTCAATATTCTGAAAAAACTAAGCATAAAATTAAAAGAAGATAAAAATGAAGAAATATAAAGAAATTCTCCATTAATACCTTCTTTTATAAAATTTCTTACAGATTATTTATCTACCAAACTGCTATTAAAAATTTCCTACCTCTTTTACTATTAATTCTTTAACTTGTTCTTTATCCATTTTTAAAGGAATTGATAACTCTTCAAGCAAATATTCCTCAGCCATTTGAAGATATTTTTCATCTCCTGCTGTTATCTTTTTTCCTTCTTTTAGACGGGAATTTTTACGGTTAGCTATTGTTCTAATTACTTTAACAAGTTCCTTACAATCACATTTTCTTAAGGCTTCTTTATACTCTTCTTCAATTCTGTTTTCATCAGAAACAGCTAATAAGTCAATATTCTTTAAATCTTTGATAAGTTCTATTGCTTCTTTCTTACTAATTATAGGTCTCATTACTACTCTTTTATTGTCTACTGGAGTAAATATCTTGCTTCCCTTGGAGTTATAGGGGGATAAAGTATAATATAGTTTGTCTTTTGGCATCCCTGGAGCCTTTAGTTTCCCAACAGCTTCAACCTTACATACTCCATTGTTTCCATAAACAATGTAATCTCCTACTTCAAACATTAGATTCCTCCTCTACTTATTACTATAACCATCTTTAATCTATTAAAACATCTTTCTGCTAAAAAAATAAAAAATGCCGCACCCAAATAGCTTGAGCAACGACTTATCATTTGTATGCAAATATTAGTTGTTATATCTTATATTGTTATACAAATATAATGCTCCTAATATTATTATAACAGAAAATTTTTATTTTCATAAGTAGATTTAGAAAATAAACTAATTTTTTGCTAATTTATTTGTTTATTCTTTTTTCTAACCAGTCTAATATATCATTCATTATTTCTTCTCTTTCAGGTTCATGTATCAATTCATGATAACAATGCTCATATAACTTTAGTGTTTTATCTTGAGATGTTACTCTTTCAAAAGTATTTTCCACTCTCTCATAGGGGATTATTTTATCTGATGTCCCATGTAAAAAAAGGCAGGGTAGAGTATATTTTTCTGCATTTTCTTGTGCCCATGTTATACCTTTATATAAAAATTCTTTCAAGAAACCAATGGTTGAATACTTCAAATCATAAGGATCATTTTGAAACTCCTTGAAATACTGATAATTTCTCGAAGCTCTTTTTTTAACAATTCTATAAACCTTTGCTTTGGGAATAGCTTTACCCAATATATCATAAAACTTCATGGGTACCATATATAAACCCCAAGGTGCAGTTAAGGCAGGACCAGAAAAAATTTGCCCTTTTATACCTCTTTCAGAGTGCATAAGACCATAAACAAAGGTAATTAATCCACCCATACTATGTCCAAAAGTATAAATTTCCTTTTCAGGATAACTGTCTTGAATGATTGAAACCATTTCATCAAAATCTGAAATAAAATCAAAAAAAGAATCTATATCTCCTCTTCTACCTTCTGATTGTCCATGGTTTCTATGGTCGATGGCGTATACCCCGTATTTGTTTTTTACTAAAAAATCGCATAATTCCAAGTAATGTCCAGAATGTTCCCCGTATCCATGACTAATAATAATGATAGCCTTAGCATCAAATGGAACATCCATCCTATAAAAAATACGAATATTATTGGAATTAACAAAGTATTTATTTATTAAATTCATAATTATCTCCTCTATAATAACCAATATATAAAATAATTTGGCTCTACTTATATCTATATTCAGTTAATATCTTATCTATAACCCTACTTGCTTCTGATTTTGTTAAACTATCAATATCTTTACTAAAGTCTATCTTATGAGTTCTTATAAGGCTTAGTAAATATTTCCTTTGCCTATCTGTTATCTTTTCCATTTTTGGGGGAGTCCATACCATGTCCTTAGCTTTAAATAAAGAAGGATTCAATTCAAAAAAGTCTTTTTTAAGACATTGAAATAATTTATGAGTCGCTAAAGCATCATGCATTGCTCGGTGAGCATGGGATAATTCTATTCCATAATACTCACAAAGAGCTCCTAAACTTCTACTAGGTAAATCTTTTAAGCTTTTTCTTGCAATTTCTAAAGTATCAAAAGCTTTTTTATTAAAGGAATAGCCCCTTTTATAACATTTTGCTTTTATAAATCTATAATCAAAAGAAATGTTATGTCCTAAAATATAATCTTCTTTGCAAAAGACTAAAAAATCCTCAAGAACTTCATCAATAGTAGGTTTATCCTTTACCATGTCATTAGTAATCCCAGTTATATTGGTAATAAGAGGTGGAATAGCTATTTTAGGATTAATCATTTGATTGTAAACTGAATGAATTTCTCCATTTTCAATTTTAATTGCACCAATTTCAATTATATAATCATTTACTGGATTACAGCCGGTTGTTTCTAAATCAAAAACAACATAATTATCAATGTAGTTATTATTAGTCATTATTTTACCTTTCTATTTTTTAATAACCTATTTTTAAATAGCCTAATTTTAATTCCCTGTATATAATTATATCATTACATTTTAATTCATTCTAGTAAGTGTTTTGCAAAAATGAAAAGCTCTTATCTTTTCCGTAGTTTAAGTAATTACGCTTTAAAGATAAGAGCTTTTGTTTAAATAACTATTTTATAGTTTTTAATAATCCATTAACTTCCTTGATACACAAATCAGGACTAGATAGGACTGGACATCCACAAATATTATGAATATCTTCTTCTAAGTGGGCCATTGATGCTTGAGCTAATACAATACAATCATAGCCTTTAACTTCTTTTGCCATTTCTTTTAACAATCTATCGTGCTTTTCCATATCCATAACCTTCATGGCATGAAAAGCTTCATGACAAACTTTTGTTGATAGATCAACTTTAACATTTGCCTTTTTTGCTTCCTTAGTTATTTTTGATTTGGTTGGTTCTATGGTGCTTTCTGCTGTAGCCATAATAAGAACCTTTTGACCAAAAGTAACAGCTAATCTTGCCATTTCATCATCTATAGCTATAACAGGCACCTTAATAAAAGGGCGAATCATTTCCACTACAGGAGTTAACGTAGAACAAGTAGTAACAATCATGTCCACTCCAGCTAATTCTGCATTCTTGATATCAAGAAACAAACGGTTTCTATTATCAATAGTAAATTCTCCAACTTCATTAGGGTTAATAGCCAAAAAGTCATCCCAAATATTATATATCTTTACTTCTTCGTCAATACTAGATTGAAGCCTTTCATCAAAACTAACGGCTACGCTTTTTACCGTATGGATTAATGCAATACTTTTGATAATATTACCTCCTTTACTCGTTTTTTGTTTTAGCATCTTCTACCGCTGCATATGCACGTTTTCTTAAATCTTCACCTGTAACAGGAGGAGAAAACACACAAAAAACTCTTAACATTTCATCTCCTGTATTTTCAATTTCATGGCTAATATTTGGAGGTGCAACAATCATTGAACCAGGAACAAAAGGATATTCCTTACCATCAATCTTTACCCTACCTTCGCCTGACATACAATACATAGCTTCCATAGCATCAGAATGAGCATGAAGATCTATTTTGCATCCTGGTTCCCATTCTGTAATATGTATGGAAAAATTACTTTCTTTTATAACTGGGTCATCTGCCATAAAAAGAGGTGTCATATAACGCTTAAAAGGCTCTGGTACTGCAATTGAATTTTCCTTCTTGTACTGATAATACATAAGGCTTCACTCTCCTATTTTAAATATTTTTAAGTCTCGCTCTTAAGCCTAGCTGCTTTAAATTCTCGTGATACAATAAATATCATTGTAGAAAAACTAGCTATCCCACCAATAATATTTGAAATAGGCTCAGCTAATAAAACTCCATTAACTCCTAAATTGAATAATTTGGGTAAAATTATAGTTAAGGGTATTACAATAATGACCTTTCTAAATAATGAGAAAAAGACAGCTTGTTTTGATTTACCCAAAGCAACAAAGACTGATTGTCCTGAAAACTGTAAAGACATCATAAAATAACCAAAGAAAAATAGTTTTAAAGCTGGAAGACCAGCATTAACAAAATCAACATCGCTATTAAAAATCCTAATAAAAAATGCAGGGAACATATATAAGATTATCCATATAGTAACCATATATCCAACACATAACATTGAAGCAAATTTAATAGCAGAAGTTACTCTTTTATAATTTTTTGCCCCATAATTATAACTAATAACTGGCTGGGCACCATCAGTTAATCCTTTTGCAGGTAAAGTAATAATCTCACGTATAGAATTAAGTATTGTCATTACCCCTACATAAAGATCGCCACCATAATATTGAAGATATACATTACACATGATTTGAGCAGCACTATTTGTAATAGCCATTACAAATCCAGATAAGCCTAAAAAAGTAATCTTAGATACTAAAGATTTTTTTAACTTTAAATTTTTAAGCTTTATCTTTAATATTGTTTCCTTACCAATCAAAAATTTAAAAACCCAAAGAGCAGAAAAAAATTGAGAAATAACTGTTGCTATTGCAGCACCTTTGACCCCCATATTAAAACCAAAGATAAATATAGGGTCCAATATAATATTTAAAATTGCACCTAGCAATACAGTCATCATACCTATTCTTCCAAAACCTTGGGCATTAATAAAATTATTCATCCCTAGACCAATCATAACAAAAATACTGCCTAAAAGATATATAGTAATATAGGCATTAGCATAAGGGAAAGTTGCATCACTGGCTCCAAATAAATATAACATAGGTTTTTTAAAGAGGAGACCAAGAATAGTTAATAAAATTCCGAAAATTAATAGCAAGGCAAAGGAATTTCCCATAATTTCTTCTGCTTTTTCATTATCTCCCCTGCCTCTTGCTATGGAAGATAAGGGGGCACCCCCCATACCAAATAAATTAGCAAAGGCAATGACAATGGTGATAATTGGCAAGGTTACTCCTAGTCCGGTAAGGGCTAAGGTAGCGTTTTCTGGAATTTTTCCTATATAAATTCTATCAACAATGTTATACAGGACACTAATCAATTGTGCTAAAGTCATTGGAAATGCAATATTTAATATATTTCTTGGAATACTTCCTTTTGAAAAATCGTTTTTCGATGACATTACCTTCTGCATCCTTTAATTAAATTTGTAGTAAATAATTTGTAAGCTGCTACAAATAAAAAATTTATAGCAGCTTTAGTGTATGCAATCGAGTTATACTAATTCCCATGCCAAGTTTAATGTGCGTTTTGCATTAGCAATTACTATTTCGCTATCTTCATTAGCAAATGGTTTTACTTCAAAACTTACTATCGGGCGATTTTTTTCATTTAAATAACCAATTTTCATTAACATTCTTAAGTAAGCTGCTAATTCCTCCACATCGTTTTCACTATTAGGAAAGCCAAATCTGGGGTGGTTATCACCATAAGCGGGTAAAGTGGGGTCTTTAATCACTGTATTTCCCATATGGGCGTGCTTAATGTAATCTTTAATAGGAATCAAGCTTTCTTCTAAACTTTCACGAAGCATGGGAATATGACTCGAATCTACCATCAATCCAAAATTGTCATATTCAGCAGTCATTATTTCTGCAAATCTCTTTGCCATATCAACAGGGCCAATTAATGATTTTTTATCAATATCATAGTCAAATACTTCTAATGTAACAGGCATATCGCCTTTTGACTTTGCATAATCACATATTTCCCTGCTGGATTTTATCAAGGCTTGAAAAGATTCTTCTTTTGTTGCTTCTTCATATCTTCCTGCCAAATATGAAAAACCTACTGCATTTAATTCATAAGCTTCATCAATGCCTTCTTTTAATGTTTTTACAGCTACTTTTCTTTTTTCTTCATCTAAATCATTTATATTTAACCCTGCTGTTAATAGTCTTGGCTGTCCGCCATAAACTACTTCCATATGACCACATTCAATCATATCTCTTGCTGCCTTTCTAACAGCAGGATCTTTCATTTGTGTTACTTCTACTACTTCAAAATAATCATCTTTTACTATTTTTTCTAAACATTCCAATATAGGTCCTTCTCCTGTTGTAAGGCCGTCAAATGCCATATGAAGGATAATTCCTACCTTCATATATCTTCTCATTGAAACGTCCATAACTTGCTCCTTTCTTAACCACGTATATGGCGTGCCATTCTTGCTGCCATTTTTACAGCGTTTTCAAAAGCAGTAGTTTTTGCAATTCCTTTTCCTGCAATATCATAAGCAGTTCCATGAGCACAAGTAACAATTGGAGCTGGAAGACCTCCTGCAATAGTAATACCATAATCAAATCCTTTAAGTTTTAATGCTATTTGACCTTGGTCATGATACATAGTTACTACTCCATGGAAATCTCCATTGAAAGCTTTAATAAAGAGGATATCTGCAGGATATGGTCCTCTAGCATCAATGCCCATTTCTTTAGCTTTTTCAATTGCTGGAGCAATTACATCAATTTCTTCTCTTCCACATTTACCTTCTTCACCACAGTGTGGGTTAAGAGCTGCAAGACCTAATATTGGCTTTTCAATTCCTGAATTTTTTAAAGTTGTATTTGCTAAGCGTACTGCTCTTAAAATTCTATCAACAGTTAAATTAGCACTTACATCTTTAATTGGAATATGACTTGTAGTTCTTGTAGTCCAAAGATTATCTAAAACGTTAATTTCACCAAAAGGTTCTGTATGATTAAATAAGTCTGCCATATAATGATGTTCACTTTCAAAAGGACATCCAGCAGCAATCATAGCTGATTTATTTAAAGGTCCAAAGCAAAAACCGTCTATTTTTTGCTCTTTAAATAACTCTACACCTAATTTTAATAAGTCAAGGCAAGCTTTACCGCTTTCTACACTTAATTTTCCATAAGCCACTGTTGAAGGATCTAAATCTTTTTGGTCAAGAACGGGAATTCCATTTTCCCATTTTGCATCTTCAACTTTTTCAATAATTTCCATAGGAACATTTACACCAGCAACTCTTGCTCCTTCTTGTAAAACCCTAGCATCACCTAAGATAATTGGTTTACAATGTTCATCATAAAAATTTCTAGCTGCAAGTTTTGCAATTATTTCTGGACCTACTCCAGCTGCATCACCTAAAACTATACCAATAATTGGTTTGTTTGCCATACTTTCTTCCTCCTAAATGGTTTAATATAGTTTTAACTCATTATTAGCTATATTTTGTTAAAAAGAAGTACTATCAGTAAATCATTAGATAGCACTTCTTTTAAACTAACTAGTTGTTGTCAACCAATCTTTAATTAATCAAATTATTGAATTCCTTTGGATTCCTTAAAGTTTTTCTCAAATTCAGTAATATAGTCTGTAGCTGATGCTGCATCCATAAAATCAGGAATTAATTTATACTTATCAATGTATTCGTTTTGCCATCTTTCTGTTTCAGATACTTTTCTAAATGCTTCTGTCCAGAAAGCTACAGCTTCATCGCTCATTGAAGCAGGAGCTACAACACTACGCCATACTGGAACTTCAACATCATTATATTCTCCTACTTCACTTAATGTAGGTGCATCTGCTAAATTACCAGTATATCTTTCTTTAGAAAGAGCTAATACAGGAATTAATGAATTTGCTTCTACATATTCAGATGCTGCTGCTGGTTTAGACATTACAAAGTCAACGTGTCCACCTAATCCTGCTGTGATAGCATCAGAAGTAGCATCATAAGTGATATATTTCATATTATCTTGAGATACACCAATTTCTTTAACTAATGCTTCATAAGTTGCAACGTCGTCACCTTTTGAACCACCAATAACTACTGTTTCACCATTTTTTGCAGCTTCAATTGCTTCTGCAAAATCAGCATATTTTGTGTGTTCTGTTTTAAATAGTAATTGCTTGTCCACTGCCATAACAGCTATTACTCTAAAGTTGCTAGCACGATTTTTTGTATTTTCAACCATTGGCATTAAACATCCACTATTGAAAGTTAATAAGGTATTGTCAGCTTTATTACCCTTCATGTGTGCAACTTCATTACGAACAACTTCTCCACCACCGTCGGTCTTGTTGGTAACAATAAAGTTCGCATCAACAATTCCTTCAGTAATCATAATATCAGAAATTATTCTTGAAAATATGTCACTACCGCCACCAGGGCTACTTGCAACATACCAGTCTACGTTTGAAGCTGGTTTATATTCTTTAGCAGCTCCATTGCCGCCGCCACTTTGACAACCTGTAAAGAATACTGATAAAGTTAAAACCCCCGCCATTAATGCAAATATCTTACTCTTCATCTCAAAATCCTCCTCATTAAAATTTTAATCTATATAATTTTTAATTTAAAATTATATACTGAGTAATATTAATTATGCTACTTTTCCTTTTTTAGTTTTATTTATTATACTTCTTACTAATGGAATAAGAATCATTGCAAAGAAAACAAGCATTAATACAAGTGTAATAGGTCTTGTAAAGAAGATATTTAAGCTACCTCCAGAGATAATAAATGCCTTTCTCATATTGGATTCTAACAATGGAGCCAATACAAAGGATAATAACATAGGTGCTGTAGGATAGTCATTCTTTTGTAAGAAGTATCCAAAAATACCTGATAGTAGCATTACTAGAACTCCATACATGGAGTAAGTCGTACTATAAGAACCTACTACGCAAACAACTGTAATAATTGGAATCATATATTTTGTAGGAACAGATAATATCTTTGTTAAAAAGGGGATAATAGCTATTGCCACTGCAAGAGTTAAAAGGTTTGATAAAAATAGGGATGAAATCAAGCCCCATGCAAAGTCTGGTTCATTTTGGAAAAGTAATGGACCAGGGCTAAGTCCCCAAAGCATTAATCCTCCAAGCAATACTGCCCCTGTTCCTGAACCAGGGATACCTAAAGCTAGTAAAGGCGCAAAAGATCCTGCGGCTGCTGCATTATTAGCTGCTTCACATGCTGCAATCCCTTCTACTGCTCCAGTTCCCAGTTCTTCCTCACTCTTAAATCTCTTTTGAACAGCATATCCCATAAAAGATCCAGTAGTAGCACCTGCACCTGGTAATACTCCAACAAAGGTTCCTAAAAGACCAGATCTAATTGAAGGAAATAGTAATCTTTTTAATTCTCTTCTGGATAATAAACTACCCTTAATAGATAGTTTTGCATCTATTTTTTCAGTCTTGTTGTTTCTTTCATTAATTAGACTGATTACTTGAGAAAATCCTACTGTACCAATTACAAAAGGAGTAAAGGGAATTCCTCCTAATAAATACATGTTACCAAAATCATATCTTGGAGCTCCGGATAAAGTATCCATCCCCATACTTGCAAGCAAAATACCAAATGCTGTGATAACTATACCTTTTATTGGGTTTTCTCCAACCAGCCAGCTTATAGAAGTCATAGCAATTAATAAGATAGCTGTCATTTCTGAAGGTCCAAATTTTAATCCTATATTAGCAAGGGCAGGCCCTGCAAAAGTAAGAATAATTATACCTATTGTACCACCAATACAAGATGCAGTATTAGCTGTAAATAAAGCTTGTCCAGGTCTCTTCTTTTTCTTAGCCATTGGATATCCGTCTAATGCAGTCATAACTGCTGGTGAATCTCCTGGAATATTAAGCAAGATAGCACTAAAGCTTCCACCATACATATTGGAATAGTAAAGTGCACCCAACATAATTATTGCTGTTGTTGGATTAAATTTATAAGTTAACGGAAGTAATAATGCAACACCTGCAAGGCTTCCAATGCCCGGCATAGCCCCTACTATGAGGCCTAATATTGCTCCTAGGAATGCTGCTCCTATATTAATTGGTGTCAACGAAACTGAAAACCCCCGTAACAATAATTCAAAGTTCTCCATTATTTCCTTCTCCTCTCCTATAAGAATTTCACAAATTTACCATAGTAATATTAGTCTGCTTGGATGTCAATTTTTCTACTATAAAATGTTTTCGAATACACCCATAGGAAATTGAATACCTAGCCACATTCCAAATACACCAATTGTAATAGCTGCCGCTACTCCTAAAACAACTAAAGTAGGCTTCCAAGGAGCTTTTTCATATAATTTAAGCCAAAGAATTATATAAAGAAATATAGTTGGTACCAAACCAATAATAAATGTAGATACAAATATACCAATTCCTCCAGCAACTACTAGCAACTCAGGTCCATTATATTCTGCTGCTTTTGTATCCTTAAAAGATTGAATTAATGACACAATACCAGCAAAAACCATAACAATTGCCATAATTGATGGGAAAAAACCTGGTAGCGGTCCATCTACTTCACTCCAAAAACCAAATTCATTAAAGCCTAAATATGCAAATACTAAACCCATGACAATAAATATAATTGGTGTTAAACGCTTTGTTTTTGTACTAGTCATTTTGCTACCCTCCTATTTCCAAGATATGATTTTTAATGGTGCTGATTTCATACCCTACAAATTTTATTTGAAGGGTATGAAATACTTTTTATTATTTTAGGAATTGCTTATTGTATTTTATCTTAATTATTTATTTACAACATTAATAGGTTTGCCTTCTTTAAAGCCTTTTAAGTTGTCAACTGCAATATCCATTAGTCTTTGCCTTGATTCTTTAGGTGCCCAGGCAATATGTGGCGTGATAATTATATTTTTTGCTGAAAGTAGTGGATTGTCCATTTCTATTGGTTCTTTAGATACAACATCTAAGCCTGCTCCTGCAACTTTTCCACTATTTAATGCATCTCTTAAATCTTCTTCAACAATTAATGGACCTCTGGAAGTATTAAGAATCATTACTCCATCTTTCATTTTTGCAATAGTGTCTTTGTTAATAATACCTTCTGTTTCTGGGAATAGAGGACAATGTAATGAAATAACATCAGAGTTTGCAAGTAATTCTTCTAATTCTACGTATTTGCAGCTTTCTGATTCCAGCTCAGGATTTTTATATGCATCATATGCTAATATTTTCATGCCTAAAGCCTGTGCAATTTCAGCAGTTCTTTGTCCGATTCTACCAAAACCTATAACACCCATGGTTTTACCTGCAAGTTCAATTAGTGGGTAATTCCAGAAGCACCAGTCCGGATTATTGGTCCATTCTCCATTTTTTACTGCATTAGAATGATCTCCGATATGGTGACATAATTCTAGTAATAAGGCGATAGTAAATTGAGCAACTGCATCTGTACCATAAGTTGGAATATTAGATACTGGAATACCTTTTTCTTTTGCCGCCTCTACGTCGATTACATTATAGCCTGTAGCTAATACACCTATAAATTTTACATTGGGGCATGCATCTAAAGTTTCTCTAGTGATTGGAGTTTTATTTGTATATACTACATCTGCATCCCCAATTCTTTCAACTATTTTGTCAGCAGGTGTTCTGTCATATACTGTTAAATCACCTAGTTTTTCAAAACCTTCCCAAGACAAATCTCCAGGGTTTTCTGTATATCCATCAAGAATAACTATTTTCATATTTTCCATCCTTTCTTTCACTTATATTTCTAGTCTTTAATCTTCTAATAGTGCCCAAGCTCTATTAATAACTCTCTTTGTGTTAGCTAATATAATATCAGGATCTTCATCTTTCCATGGTTTAACTTCAAAGGAAAGTACATAAGGATCTCTTGCATCAAAGAAACCTTCTTCTTTTAGAACTCTAAAGAATTCTAATAATTCTTCTGTACTATTTGCACTATTGGGGAAACCAAATCTTGGATGCTGATCTCCGTATGCTTCATAACCTTCTTTTACAACAGCATTTCCTATGTGGAAATGGCTAATATATGGTCTTAAGGTTCTAATAACAAATCTAGCAGTTTCATAGGTTGTTGGGAAGTGAGAAAGGTCTACCATAAGTCCAAAATTGCTATGACTAGTTCTCATGTCAGCTGCAAATCTTGCTGCTAATGGAGCAGGACCAATTAATGCTGCCTTGTCCATATCAAAGTCAAATACTTCTAAATTAACAGTCATTCCTTTTGTAGCTGCATAATCACATACATTTCTTGTTGTCTTTAATAATTGAGCATATGCCTCTTCCTTTGTTTCTTCTTCCCATTTTCCTGCTAAAAAAGCTATTCCTTTTGCTCCAAAGTATTCTGCATCATCAATTGCTTCAAGAAGAGTATCTTCTGCTTTTTTTCTTTCTGCTTCATCAATTGCATTGGGATTTAATTTTGGTCCTAATAATCTTGGTTGTGCACCATAGCATACTTTTAGTCCAGATTCTTCTAACATTTTTTTAGCTTTTGCTCTTTTTTCTTCGTCTTCAATTTTAGTGATTTCGATTGCATCAAAGAAGTCGTCACAAGCAATCTTTTTAATAGACTCAAGCGGATCTAATCCTGCATAACTCATAAATTGAATAGTTCCTACTTGAAAATATTTGTGAATTGATTCTCTCATACTTCATTCCTCCATTTGTACTTATAGTAATTTTTATAATATCTATTTTTTATCGATTAGTGTCTTTGCTTTTTGGGCTATTGTTTTTGCACCATAACCGTATTTTTCTAATAATTGATCGTAATCTCCTGATTCAGCAAACTCTGTTGCTCCTACAAAATCCATAGGTGTTGGGCAATTTTTAGCTAATACTTCTGCTACTGCACTTCCTAGTCCACCATAAATACTGTGTTCTTCTACTGTAATAACTGCTCCTGTTTGCTTTGCTGCATTTATGATAATTTCTTCATCTATTGGTTTGATTGTGTGAATATTAATAACAGTTGCTTCGATTCCTTCTTCTTTTAATAATTCTGCTGCTTCTAAAGCATTGTGCAGTATTGTACCTGTAGCAATAATAGTAATGTCTTTTCCGCTTCTTAATTCAACACCTTTTCCAATTTTAAAATCATAACTTTCATCAAAGATAACTGGTGCTGGAGCACGGCTTAATCTTAAGTAAACTGGTCCGTCATAATCTGCTATTGCTTCAACTGCTTTTTTAGTTTCAACTGCATCTGATACAGAAACAACCGTCATATTAGGAATAGATCTTACAAAAGCAATATCGGTAATAGCTTGGTGGCTTGCTCCATCATAAGAATCGGATAAGCCTGCATAGGTTCCTGCAAGTTTAACATTTAATTTATCGTATGCTATTAAACTTTGAATTGGGTCTGCACCTCTTGTAGTCATAAAAACTGCAAATGTATTAACAAAAGGGATAAAGTCTGCTGTTGCAAAACCTGCTGCCATTGAAACCATATTAAATTCGCTAATTCCTACATTAAAGTATCTGTCAGGAAACTCTTTGCCAAAGAGTATACTCTTAGTAGAGCCCCCTACGTCAGCCTCTAATGCAACTACCTTATCATTCTTTTTTCCTAATTCTAATAATGCTTCTCCGTATGCATCTCTAATTGCAATCTTTTTTGACATTATCTTTCACCTCCTAATTCCGCTTTGGCTGCTTTATAATCCTCTTCACTAATTGGTTTTCCATGCCATATATTTTTGCCTTCCATGAAAGAAACGCCTTTACCTTTTTCGGTCTTTGCAATTATAATTGTAGGTTTGCCTTTAGATTCTTTTGCTTTATCTATGGCATCTGATATAGACTCAACATCATGTCCATCACAGCTTAGAACATTCCAGTCAAAAGATTTAAATTTAGCCTCAACATCACCCATAGGCATTATTTCTTCCAAAGTACCATCTAATTGCACTCCGTTATAATCTAATATAGCAATCAAATTATCAGTTTTATATTTTGAAGCTGTCATTGCTGCTTCCCAAATGCCACCTTCTTGGATTTCTCCGTCTCCTAAGAGAACATAAGTTGTAGCACCAGTCTTTTTTAGTTTTTCACTTAAAGCCATTCCAACTCCTGCACTAAGCCCCATACCTAAAGGTCCTGTTGAGAGCTCAACTCCAGGTGTTTTATGAGCACAAGGATGGCCTTGTAGGTGACTATCAACCTGTCTTAAAGTTTTTAAATCTTCTTTAGGGAAAAATCCTTTTTCAGCTAAGTTTAAATAAAGCATTGGACAAGCATGTCCTTTTGACATTATAAATCTNTCTCTTCCTTCTTTTTTGGGATTTTTAGGATCTATATTCATCTTGTCAAAATAAAGAGTTGTAACAATTTCTGTACAAGATAAAGAACCTCCAGGATGACCTGTTTGAATACTGTATAAAATATCTATTAAGTCATTTCTAAATTTTAAACATAAGTCTTGAAGCTCTTTTTTTCTTTCTTTTGTCATTAAAATACACTCCTTTCATTTAGTTATTACCATATACCTTATCTAATATGGGCCTAAGATGATTTATTGCACCCTTTGCCGCTTCTTCCTGGTTAGGGATTTGGAAGATCTCAGTGCAATAGTTTCCATAATAACCAGATTCTTTAAAGGTCCTTAAGATTTTTTCAAAATCTAATCCGCAGTGTCCAGGGTAACGTCTATTGTTATCAGCAAGATGAACATGAATATTATATTCATTATAAGTACGTATAGCTTCACAGATGTCTTTTTCTTCTAAGTTCAAATGAAATACGTCCATCATGATTTTAAAATTAGGGTTATCAACTGACTTTACCATTTGTACAGCTTCTTCTAATGTATTAATAAAATTTGTCTGCATTATGGTTACTGATTCTAATGCAATTTTTACATTTTTGTTTCCGCTATAGTCACTTAATTCTTTAAAGGCATCAATTGCATATTTTTCTGTTTGCTCTTTTGAAAGTTCACTAGTATATTGACCACGGATTCTGCCGATGTTAATATCGGCTCCTAAATAAGATGCAAAATCAATAATACCTTTGGTTCTTTTAATTGCTTCTTTTCTTACTTCTTCTTTTGGGTTTGTATAGCTTAAAGCTAATTGGCCAAATATTTCTCCTGTACAAACTAGAACTACGGATAAATTATTTTTCTCAGCTTCTTTCTTTACAAAATCCCAATCTAATTCATTTGGATTTAATGTCATTAATTCTACACCGTCATAGCCAAAAGATGCTAAATCATAAAAGCTTTTTTCTAAAGGCCCTTGATAAGCCGTAACAGAATCAGCAATAGCTACATCTGGTGTTGCTACTTGGTAGCATAATTTCATTTGTTATCTCTCCTATCATTAACATTTTTTTAAAAATATTTATTAACTATTTTTAAGTAGGTCATCCATAGCTAATATGTCCTCTTTTACAATTTTTATAGCACTATTTTCATCTCTATTACATATGGCTTCAATCAGTTTTTTGTGGTCTTCAAGGGATCTGTTAATCTTCTCTTTTGTCCATTTCACATTATGAGGTCTAGCATAGGCAAAGATATCTTGAATGTCATTTATATATGTTTCAAGTCTTTTATTTCTGGATATTTTGGCAATAAATCTGTGAATTTGACTATCTAGCTGGCTTGCCTTTTCGTACTCGCCCTTTTCCATTTTCTTTTTGTAGCTTTCGTATAGTTTTTTTAATTCGTCTATTTCTTCGTCAGTAATTAGCTTACAACATTGACTAACAGAAAGACTTTCTAACACAGTCCTTACACTTAACATTTTTCTTAACTCTTCTTTTGAAATTTCTGCTGCAAAAACACCTTTTCTTGGTCTATTTTCAACAAGCTCTTCTGCAACTAATCTATTTATCGCCTCACGTACAGGAGTTCTGCTTATTTCCAATTCAGTAGCTATTTCTTCTTCCCAAATTCTTTCACCTGGTTTAATTTCATTACTTATTAATTTTTCCCTTATTTTATGATAAGCATACTCCTTTAATCCCGAAAATTTCATCTATAATTTCACCCGACCTATACATTTCTTTTATAATTTATAAATTATAATTTATAATCTTAATCTTATTATACAACATATTATACTTTTTTCAATAGTTTTTTATATATTTTTATAAAAAAATTGTCTTATTGTGTCACAAGTCTAAATTTCATCTGAATTTTCTGAGTTTTTTGTGGAATAAAAAAAGACCGTTGGATAGCTTAATAAAATAATTTTGTTATCCAACAGTCTTTTTTATTATGTAATATATCATCTCAAAATATACTTATTCAGCATTATCTTCTTTAAGTAAATCTCTCATAGCTTCTATATCTTCTTTTACTATTTCTATGGCCTTTTCTTCATCTCTACTACATAATGAATCAATTAATTCTTTATGATCCTTAATGGCTCTCTTTACTTTAGCTTCTGTCCACTTTACAGTATATGGCCTGCTATAAGCAAAGAAATCTTGAATATCATTTATATATGCTTCTAATTTTTTATTATCTGCTGTTTTTGCAATGAATCTGTGCATTTTACTATCTAGTTGGCTTGCCTTTTCATATTCTCCTTCTTCCATTTTTCTTTTATAGCTTTCAAATATTGCTTTTAATTCATCCATTTCCTCATCGTTTATCAACTTACAGCATTGACTAACAGAAAGAACTTCTAAGGCAAGTCTGATATCTAACATTTTTCTGAGCTCTTCTTTTGATATTTCAGCAGCAAAAATGCCTTTACGAGGTCTATTTTCTACAAATTCCTCTGCAATTAATCTATTAATTGCTTCCCTCACAGGAGTTCTGCTTACTTCTAACTCTGCAGCTATCTCCTCTTCCCAAATTCGTTCTCCAGGTTTGATTGTATTATTGATTAGTCTTTGCTTAATCTCATGATAAACATACTCTTTTAATCCAGCAAATTTCACCATAGATTCACACCATCCTATTCAATTAAAAGCCCTATGATATTCTGACAGCTGCTTCTAATCATTGTCATAAAATTATCATTATAAAACTAGTATACTTATTTTAATTCTAAATTTCAATAAGGAAATAAACAATAATAGCATTTTTATGACACTATTCTAAATGATAAGGGGTAACTTGATATACATAATAATTTAACCAATTATAAAAAAGTAAATTGGCATGCCCTCTCCAAGTAACTACAGGACTTTTTGATGAATTATCATCTGGAAAGTAATTCTTTGGCATATCTATCGGCAGACCTTTTGATAAATCTCTTTCATACTCCTCTTTTAGGGTATGGCTATCGTATTCAGAATGTCCAGTTATAAAAATTTGCTTACCGTCTTTGGAAGCAGCAATATATACTCCTGATTCATCGGATAAGGATAATAACTCTAAATCCTCAACTTTTTCAATGTCTTCTTTTTTGGTATAAGTATGTCTTGAATGAGGTACATAAAAGACATCATCAAAACCTTGTAATAATTTAACATTTCCCTTCGAAACATAATGAGGAAATACTCCAAACATTTTTTTAGGAAGAGGGTATTTAGGCACTCCATAATGATAATATAAGCCAGCCTGTGCCCCCCAGCAAATATGCAAAGTAGAGGTAACATGACTTTTGGTCCATTCCATTATTTCCTTCAACTCTTCCCAATAAGTCACTTCTTCAAAGGGGAAATGTTCTACGGGTGCTCCCGTTATAATCATCCCATCAAACTTTTTATGCTTAATTTCATCAAAAGTATGATAAAAAGCAAGCAAATATTCTTCAGAAGTATTTTTTGATTTATGGGTTTTAGGATGCAATAAGGTAATCTCTACTTGAAGAGGTGTATTCCCTAAAAGCCTAAGCAATTGAACTTCTGTTTCTTGTTTTTTAGGCATCAAATTTAAAATTACAATTTTTAATTCTCTTATATCTTGAGTAATTGCTCGATTTTCATCCATTACAAAAATATTTTCGGTTTCTAATACTTGTTTTGCTGGTAAATCATTTGGTATCTTAATAGGCATAACTTTCCTCTTTTCTATTATAAATAGTCATTTGTTTTTTAATATATTAATAATTCTACTACTAACCTTGCTTTTAATTTATTCTATTATATATAAATGATTTACTAATTGCAACAAATATAAAAAACCTTTAAATCGTATAGATTTAAAGGTTTTTGAAATTGCGGAGGTAGGATTTGAACCTACGGCCTCCGGGTTATGAGCCCGACGAGCTACCAGACTGCTCCACTCCGCGTCATTATAAATAGTTGTGGCTAATATTTGTTATAAGTATCTAATTCAATGCTAGACTATATTAACTGGCATTAGCCCTNTCAACAGAACCAATTATAGCACAAAGAAAATTTTATGTCAATCACTTTTTTAATTTAATTTTATCCATTACAATCATTTATATAAATCACTAATATTATTATATCCAAGTTATAAGTAAATATCCGGATGTTTATACATCCGGATTATTCAATTCTGACTTTAGTTCCACTTATCCCTTGAACAGCAGATTCTACTATAAGCTTAACTGGAATCCTGTTTTTAAGTTCTTCCACATGACTTATGATTCCTACTGATAATTGTTGAGAATGAAGTCTTTCAAGGGCAGACATTACTACATCTAATAAGTTATTGTCAAGAGTTCCAAAACCTTCATCTAGGAAGAAAAATTCTAAAGGCGAAGAATTTTTTAATTGTATTTGAGAAGAAAGTGCCAAAGCCAGCGAAAGAGAAGTAAGAAAAGTTTCTCCCCCCGATAAGGTGCTGGCTGAACGTCTGACTCCTCCATTAAAATCATCTCTTATAATAAAATTACCTAAGCTATCTAATTCAAGAGCATATCTTCCCATAGTAATCTGTTTAAGGGTTTTTGAAGCTTCTTTCGCTATATACTTTAACTTATTTGTTGCTATAAATTCAACAAATTTATAGCCTTGAACTAGTTTAGACAATTCATCAATCATGCTATAAATCCTACTGAGTTCAGCTTTTTGTCTGTTTAATTTTGATACTTTTTCTAAATCCTTTTTTAAAATATTGAGTTTTTCTTGAATTACAGCTATGCGTTTATTTTTCATCTCTAATTCATAAGACTTTTTATCTTTTCTTTCTTTTAGACTTTCCCATTCTTCTTTGCTTATTTTGTCTTCTCCTATCCTTTTACGGATTCTAGATATATGGCTTTTGACTTCTTTAAGAGTTTCTTTGTAATTTTTTAAGTCCTTTTCTAAGGTCTCTTTCTTTTCTTTTTCAATCCAAGCTTCTAATACTTCTTCGTAATTAGCAAAATTGTAATCCTGAAGAAGATTATGTATTCTTTCTTCTTTTTCTATATGATTTTGATTAAAGGTTTCTAATTGTGTCTTAAACTTAATATTTTTTTCTTTAACTTCTTCTTCTTCATTTTTTATCTTATCAAAAACATCTTTTAAAACTGCTTCTTTTTCTAATAAATCATTAATGGCTTTTTTTATTTCATCCCTATACATATAAGGCTCTTTATCTTCAGCCAACTTTTTAATTTGTTCTTCCCAAGCTTTTATCATTTCTGATTTTTCTTTTCCGCTTTGTTCAATAGCTGCATTTTCTTGACTAAGCTTTGAAATTATTGTCTTAAAACTTTCTTTTTCTTTTTCCTTTGCTTTTATTTCTTCCCTAAGATTTTTTTCCTTTTCTTCATAACTAATTCTTTTTTTATCCCATTTTGTTATTTGTTTTATCTTTTCTTCGATATTGTCTAAATTAAACTTTTCTTTAATTTTATTATATTCATTAGCAATTGTATTAAGCTTATCCTCTATATCTTTATTAGCTGATTGTAAGTCTTTATACTGCTTTTCATCTCTTAAGATACCTTCATTAATTCTAGCTTCTTCAATACCTAAATAATTAACTTCATCTTTTAAAGCTGAAATGTTTTTTTCTTTTTCAATTATGTCTTTTTCAATTGTATTTATTTGTGATAAAAGGGACTTTAAATTTTCTTCTTCCCTTGATATCTTATCCTTTAATTTATCAGCTTCTTGATTGTTTAAAATTTCATTTATTATTTTTATTTCTTCTTTAGATTGATTTTTTTCATTATCTATTGCCACATATTTTATATATAGTTCTTGATATTTTTCTTCAATTTCTTGAAATTGTTTATTAAGTATTTTTTCTTCAGCCAATAAACTATTATATTTTTCTTCATCTAAATCAAAACTTTGATGCTTATGAGAAGTAGAACCGCATACAGGACATGGTTTGCCTTCTATAAGTTCAGCAGATAATAAGGCTGCCATATTGGTCTTTTTAATAATTTCTATCTCAGTATTAATAATTTCTAATTTTTCTTTTAAGTTTTCTTTTTCTTTAAATAAGTTTTCTTTTAAATCTTCTATCTTGGTTAATTGTTTAGCAAGCTCATTTAAACGACTTTCTTCAAATTCTTTTTTCTTTATCTGCTCATCAAGTATTTTATCTTTGCTTTTTAATTCTTGAATGTATTTATGTTTTTCAAAAATAATATCTTTATTAGCTGGAAAATTGTCTTTTAAATCTTTTACTT
>JGI24710J26742_10000279_pt1 | contig 48029 bp, 38 predicted proteins | sample BioPla2DNA2_FD_26742 | JGI IMG/M metagenome (IMG submission 26742)
ACTTTATTTTCCTTCCCACATTCAAACAGTCCCATCATTATTTAAATATGATATGCTCTAACGCAGAATAGTTGCTCTATATGCTCCGCCGTTTCGACAGCCTATTCATATTATCACTTTTATCTCGCTTTGTCAAGGGGAATTTAAAAAAATATTATTTTTTAAAATAAATCAAATTAAATTATTGCATTATACACTTTTTGAAAATAAGAAAAAGTTGATTTTAACTAATTTTTGTGTTAGAATTAGATAAACCTTTATATTTTTATAATAGCTTTAACTTATTTTTTGCTTGGAGGGATATTAATGCAGTTGCATCAATCAGGTGAAGATTATCTTGAAACAATATATATCCTGGATAAAAAAACTAAATATGTCCGCTCCATAGATATCGCTACTGAATTGGGCTACTCTAAACCCAGTATCAGCAGAGCTATGAAAATTTTAGCTAAAAATAACTATATCGAAGTAAAAGATGATGGGCAAATTGTCTTAACTGAGGTCGGCTTGGAAAAAGCTAAGAATATCTATGAGCGCCATCTTTTAATAACTGAATTTCTTACTAATTTACTACATGTAAGTGAAGAAACAGCTGAAAGTGATGCTTGTAAGATAGAACATGTAATAAGTAACGAAACTTATTTAAAGTTAAAAGAATTTATTGATAATTATAATAATTCCAATAATAAATAATTAAATTATATGAAAACAATAAAAAATCAATAATAAAACATACACTTTCTTCTTTTTTATATTTTTAAAATTCCGTAACACATTTTCTGCTCCTACATACAATAAACTATGGAACGGAACACAAGAAAAACTCTTATAAGTCTTGTTTCTGATTCTTAGATTTTAATTATTTAATTATTTAAAGGAGTGTTTTTTATGAGTTTCGGATTTGGTGGAAATAATTGTTGTTGGATTATAATTATCCTACTTGTTCTTTGTGTATGCTGCAACAATGATTATGGATGCGGTAATTCATGCGGCGGTTGTGGATGCTAATTAAACGTGATTAATAGTTTATTAAAGTGGCAGGCTTAATTTAAAGCCTGCCACTTTCTTTATAACCTCAATGCTTCAACAGGCTTTAGTTTTGACGCCCTATATGCCGGATATACTCCAAATATTATTCCTGTAAATAATGTAAACATAAATACCCCTAATATCAGTTTTACATTTATCATTATTTCAATTCCCATAATAGCACACCCAATACTTCCTATCAATATACCTAGTACAACTCCAATTACAATGCCTATCAGAGTTATTAATGCAGATTCTATTAGAAACTCAATTAATATATCTCCATTTGATGCACCAATTGATTTCTTTATACCTATCTCACGAGTTCGTTCGCTTACTGCCACCATCATTACTGTCATAATAGATAAACCCGAAACTAAAAGCGATATACCTGCTATAAATGTCAGTATTATTGTTACAATATCCAAAATACTTGACAATGCATCCTTCTGCCCCAACAAATTCTCTACGTTTACTGCTGTCCTGTTACTATTGCCTGCTATTATTGCTGTTTCAATTTTTCCGCTTACATTTACATTTGAATCATATAGCTTAACTGCAATTTGGTCAAAATAGCTTCTCGCACTTGCGTTCTGAAAGGTTGTATATGGTATATATACAAATGCAGGAATAACATTTCCAAGCATTGACTGCAATACATTTACTCCATTTTTAACAACACCAATAACCTCATACTCATGCATTATACCATTTATTTCTACATTTACTTTCTTTCCGACTATGTTTGAACGGCTATATGATTCCCTTGCTAATTCCTCATCTATCAAACATACCTTTGCATTGCTTGAAACATCACCCTTATTTATAAGCCTTCCATGCAGCACATCGAGATCAATAACATTGTTTGCATCTTCATTTACTCCCCATAATATGCAATCACTATTTGTTTCTCTAATAACACTGTAAGTCACAAGACTCATAAGAGGTATTGCCTTTCTTATTTCCTCTATATCCTTCAGCTTAGATAAATCTTCTTCACAAAGACCGTTACCCTGACCTCCATTTACTGACACAACAACACTATCAAGCCCCATGCTCGTCAACTTTTTGTCAACAGTATTTTTTCCTACTTCCCCCAGCATAGAAATTATTATTACTGATAAAACACCTATGGTAATGCCTCCAATTGTAAGAAACAGCCTTAGCTTATTTCTACATAGCTCCCTCATTCTCCTTTTTATTTCGTCAAGCATTATTCTACCACCTTAACATAATTTCCATTTTCTATTTCATCCTTTGGCATTAAAACCTTGTCGTCAGGGGCCAGACCTGATAAAACCTCTATTCCATCGCTTAATTCCAAGCCTGTTATTATATCCTTACGAACAGCTACTCCATCACGAAAAACATAAACATATTCCTTACCATTTTCATCTTGATGAACTGCTTTATATGCTACAACTGATATTTGCCTTTGCTCTGAAACAATTATCTTTACCTCAGCAGTATTACCCTTGCGTATCATTTCATCATTATCTTCAATCAATATAACTACATCGACCACTGTATTCCCCATTACACCCTGTTGCAGCTTCCTTGCTGTATCAGATATAACATCTACTGTACCTTTATATTCCCTGCCACCAAATCCTTTGCCGGTTATCACTGCTGATTGTCCAATTTTTACTTTGCTTATATCCTCCTCTTTTACCACAGCATTTACAATAAAGCGATTATTATTACAATCCACCTCACCTGTTGCATTAACATAATCAGTATAGGTAATGTTCGACATCGCTGTTATCTCTGCCTTTGCTAATGTTTTTTCATACAATTTGGGTATCATAATTGAACTGAAAACCATTACTGATGTTACAATTGTAAGTATAACTATTCTCTTCATGCTACATCTCCTTTTTTCCTTTTTGTCTATATTGTTTCATTATTTCTCAATAATATTTATTAAATTTTTAAAATAAAAAAATACTCTCATATTCCATAATAAGTATAGACAGTAAACAGAAAAATAATCTATAAAATAAAATCTTTTTAGCAAATAAAAAAAAGTATCACTTTGCACACAAAGCGATACTTTAAACCAATCTATTTATTATGTAAAAAAATATTGTCGTTTTATTCATACCTTGACAAGAAAATACCCTCTGTTTCATGTCGATTAGGTCTTGTCATAAGATTACCTAAGGCTTCCTTAACAACTCCACCTTCAAACAGTATTTTATACAGCTGTTCAGTTATCGGCATTTCAACATTCAACTTTCTGGATAGTTCCCAAGCTGCTTTACAGCATGAATATCCCTCAACTGTACCTACCTGTTTAACAGCTTCCTCTGGGGCTACACCCTGACCTATTAATATACCAGCCCTGCGATTTCTACTATGCATACTAGTACAAGTTACAATTAAATCTCCTATTCCAGTAAGTCCAGCAAATGTTTCCATATTTGCACCCATAGCAACACCAAGACGGGCAATTTCACTTATTCCTCTTGTCATTAGCGCTGCCTTTGTATTATCACCGTATCCCATTCCATCACATATCCCAGATGACAGAGCAATAATATTTTTTAAAGCACCGCCTATTTCACAGCCAATTATGTCATTATTTAAATAAATCCTAAAAACTTCATTACACAAAACATCCTGAACATAGTATGCCGCCTTTTTATCTACAGACGCAACTACAACTGTTGTAGGTATGCCTAGACCAACCTCTTCAGCATGTGAAGGACCCGACAAAGCTACAATTGGTGCATTCTTAATCTCCTCGCCTAAAACCTCACTCATTCTCTTATGAGTATCCACCTCAAAGCCTTTTCCAGTATTAACAACAATCATATTTGGAGTAATATATGGTGCAGCATCCCTTGCAACTTTCCTTACAAAAGCAGTTGGTATCCCGAATAGAACTATATCAGAACCTTTTACACATGAAATATCTGTTGCCAGCTTTATGCTTTCAGATACTTTCACACCCGGAAGCTTCTGCTTTTGCTCTCCATCACGCTTAATTGCCTCAATCTCTTCCTTAATGGACGACCAGACTGTCACATCATGCCCATAATTATCAGCCATCACTGCAAGGCTTACTCCAAAAGCACCTGCACCTAAAACTGTAACTTTCGCCATCATTACCCCTCCTTTTTCTTAAATGAAAATCTATTTTCAGTGTGATTTCTTAGCCTTTCTATATTACTTCTATGCATATAAATCAATAATATGCTCGTACCTATTACCAATACTGTATGAAGCAGTGCTAAATTTTTAGGCACATTATTTATATAATACTGAGTTGTGAAAGTAATAAAAGGATAAGCCACTGCTGATGCAATTGAAGCAACTGATACATATTTTGTTAATGCAAGCACAACAGCAAAAAATGGTACTACAATACAGAAAGTCAATGGGTCAGTAATAATTAATATTGATGCTGAAACAAGTATTCCCTTTCCACCTTTAAAGCCATAGTACAAGGGAAAAATATGACCTAAAACTGCTATAAATCCCGCTATATATCCTATAAACCGCAAATTATTTACTCCAGTAATCTCTGTACCTAAAATATCACTTATTCCTGTATCAAAAAGCACAAATATCAGCCTGCTGATAAGAACAGCAAGTACACCCTTCAACATATCACCTAAAAGTGTAAGCAATGCAGCTCCCTTTCCAAAACACCTTAGCGTATTTGTAAGACCTGCATTCTTACTCCCAAAATCACGAATATCAACCTTTTTCCACAACCTTACTACTATAATCGCTGAATTACAGCTTCCAAGCAAGTAGGAAACTACTGCTGATAATAACAAAGCTATTATAAAATTTGTGGACAATTTAAACATCCCCTTGCAAAATTAATCAGTATCTCCTCTTTCTCTTATAAGAAGTCTAATTGGCGTTCCCTCAAGTCCAAATGTTGAGCGAATCTGATTTTCAAGATATCTTTGATAAGAAAAATGAAATAGTTCTTTATTATTTACAAATACAACAAATGTAGGCGGCTTTGTCGATGGCTGGGTAATGTAATAAATCTTAAGCCTTTTACCTTTATCAGATGGTGGCTGAACTCTTGTGGTGGCATACGCCAAGACATCATTCAGCATTCCTGTTGTAATCCTCATTGAATTCTGCTCATTTACAAACTTTATCAAATCATACAGCTTTTCAATTCGTGTACCAGTCTTTGCAGAAATAAAAATAAAGGGAACATATGACATAAAGGAAAAACCCTCTCTCAGCTTTTCACGATATTCATCCATTGTTTTATCATTCTTTTCAATTACATCCCATTTATTCACAGCAACAATAGAGGCTTTACCTTGTTCATGTGCATAACCTGCAACCTTTGAATCCTGTTCAGTAAATCCAACTGCTGCATCTATCAATATTACACAAACATCTGCCCTGTCCACAGCCATATATGACCTTAGAACACTGTATCTTTCTATATTCTCAGTAACCTTAGATTTCCTTCTTATTCCTGCTGTATCAATAAAGATAAATTTTCCATGCTTGTTTTCAACAACAGTATCAGTTGCATCTCTTGTTGTGCCTGCAATATCGGAAACTATCGCTACTTCCTCACCCGCAATTTTATTAATAAGCGATGATTTACCAACATTCGGTTTTCCTATAACAGCTACTCTAATATAATCATCTGAATAATCTTCCGCTATTTCCTTTGGAAAGTATTTAAATATTTCATCAAGCAAATCACCTGTTCCATGTCCATGCAGCGATGAAACTGGAAAAGGGTCTCCCAGACCTAAATTGTAAAATTCATACAACTCTAAAGGAGGCTCACCAACCGTATCACATTTATTTACACATAAAACTATAGGCTTTCCGGACTTTTGAAGCATTTCTGCAACAGCATAATCATTAGATGTGACACCACTTTTTACATCACATACCATCACAATTACATCTGCTCTTTCAATCGCAATTTCTGCCTGCCTACGCATTTGTGACAAAATAAAATCATCCGTATCAGGTTCGATACCTCCAGTATCGACAACCACAAACTCCCTGTTTCTCCATTCACATTTACTGTAAATTCTATCCCTTGTTACACCGGGAGTATCTTCAACAATCGACAATCGCTGTCCTATAAGCTTATTAAATAAAGTGGATTTTCCTACATTTGGCCTTCCAACCACAGCAAGCACCGGTAATGACATATTAACATCCCCTCTCAAATATTATCCTAAAACAATGCTAATACTCTTTCCCAAGCACCGCATCAAGTAAATCATAACCGTTATTTTCAATCGGTACAACCTTTATACCAAGCTGTTTTTCAACATCACTTACTCTTATATCATCAAGAAAAACATCACTATCTCGCCTCAACATTGAAGATGATATCAGCAATGTATCACCCAATGGCTTGTCCTTTAACTGTGATATCAAATCCTGTCCTGTTATAAGGCCGGTTACAGTAATAGTTTCTCCAAAGAACTCATTTTTTATAGCATATAGTTTACAATCTAAATTATGCCACTTTTTTATTACCTTATCAAGTAAATCCTTCATTAATTCATATGCAGCAACACCTGTTGCGATACTTAAACATCGCTTTTCATTATTATATTCTGCATCCTCCAATGCATCCATAAACTCATCCTTAAGCGACCTTAACATACCCACGCCATTTTCATACTGTGGATAATCTTCATAAAATTCTGCCTCAGGTATCTCTCGCTTTGCAGTCAGGAATAATTCATCAGCTGGAAAAACTAGTCTTGTACCATACTTGCGAAGAAACTTTCTCTGAAAAGCCTCAATCTGGTCAAGTACCTTTACAGCCGTTTCCTGAGTAAAGGGTGTCAGCTGAAATAAACCATCACGATATTTTGACAGCCCGACGGGCACAACAGCAATACTTTGAATATTCGGCATCATCTCGCCTAAGTCGTTAAGTGTCCTATCAAGCTCTTCACCATCATTGAGTGTAGGGCATAGCACAATCTGACAATTCAACTTAATTCCAGCATCAGTCATTTGTTTTAAATATTTCAGCTTTTCTCCCGCAAACCTATTATTCATCATCTTACATCTTAATTCAGGATTAGTCGTATGTACTGAAACATTAATATTTAGCTTCATTTTAATAATTCTATTAATATCATGCTGGCTTAAATTAGTCAACGTAACATAATTGCCATGCAAAAAAGAAAGCCTAGCATCATCATCTTTAAAATATAGAGTTTCTCTCATATTAGGTGGCATCTGGTCAATAAAGCAAAAAACGCATTGATTATGACAGCTTTTCTTCTCATCCATAAGAAAGCTATCAAATCCAAGCCCTAAATCATCATATTCGCCTTTTGTAATATTTAAATGCTCTGATTTCCCATCACGCAAAATTTCTATATCAAGCTTTTCTTCCGCTATATAGAACATATAATCCAGCACATCATTAATTTCATTTCCGTTTATTGTAACAATAAAATCCCCAACTTCAATTTTAGCATTGTATGCAGGAGTATTTTCTGTTACATCCGTTACCCTTACCATGTTTCACCTTTCATATGAGTGTTTTAATATTTGCATAAATTAAAATTGGAGAGATGAGAATCTTGACTCCCTCAACTCTCCAGCTTCAATTCTCGAAAAAGAAAAAGGAGAACTTTTTGCTCTCCCCCCTTTTAATTAGGCAAAAGAAAGCGTTACCTTATGCTTCCTTTTTAAGAACCTCAACACCTTTGTAAAAGCCACAATTTTTACAAACCCTATGTGGAGCCATTAATTCCCCACAGTTAGTACATCTGCTGAAAGCAGGTGCATCCAACTTCCAAACGCTTGCACGGCGTTTATCCCTTCTAGATTTGGAATGTTTTCTCTTTGGTACAGCCATTATTGCACCTCCTTAAATACTACTCTTTTGAGCAACTGCAAACGCATTCATTCAGATTACAGCCACAAACATGGCACAAGCCCTTACATTCTTCATCACAAAGCATTTTTGTTGGCAGCTGTAACAGTAAATCCGATATAGCAATCTCATTCATATTAACGCTTACACCATCTGCAACGATATAATCATCATAATAATCGTCACTGGAAGTATTAAGCTTTTTCACAATAATATGCTCAAATTCATAAAAGTAATCCCTGAAGAATTCTTTAATGCATCTATCGCATAAAACCTTAAGCGTAAACTCCACTGAAAACTGTAATGTAACAATTCCGGCATGATTTTGTATAACCCCATCGACCCTTACGGGCGAGTTAAATTCATAACCATGTATGTCTTCAAGTTCAGCTTGAGAAATTGAATAATGCAAATCTTTCTTTGCACCCTCAACTTCAAATATTTTTCTTAAATTAATTATCATTACACTTTTACCTCAGAGAATCACAAAGTATATTATAACCAAAACTTTTTGTCTTGTCAATACTTTTTTCTTATTAAACTCCTATTATATGCATACCTTGTTCCATTTTTTTGAACTCTGCAAAACCCACAAGTCTTTTCTGATTATAGATATTTTTTAACTGTATCTGGTAGCTCAGATTCATCAGCAGAGACTGTAAATACAAGAAGTGTATCATCACCAGTAAGCACATCAAGCTTATCCAATGTTACACCTAACTCATTCAAATCAGGTCCACCAATTTTCAAAACTGAATCAACATAGATTTCCTTAATATCATAGTTTCCAGCCATCATACCAGCAATAAAACCATAAAGAGTTTCATATCCACTGATACCAAAGCGATCTGCATCAACAAGTCTTACCTTGTAACTGATATCATATCTAATTTTTTCACCTTTTTCAATGCATACCAAATCGCCTGTTGTTGTTTTAATTGCATCATTAATCTTTTCAATTAGAACCTTAGTTTTTCCAGTACCTTTTTTACCTATTATTAATTGTATCATAAAAACTCCAATCCTCCATACTTTTTATATGGCTTTTTATTTTTAATTAAGTAGCTTTTGCTTATCAGCTAAGCTTTGCCTCCAAAGCTTCCTTCTGAGCCTCATATCCAGGTTTTCCTAAAAGGGCAAACATATTCGCCTTATAGCTTTCAACTCCCGGCTGGTCAAATGGATTAACTCCAAGAACATAACCAGAAATTGCGCAAGCCTTCTCAAAGAAATAAACCATATAGCCAAAACTGAATTCGCTTACATCCTCTAGCTCAAGTACAATATTTGGAACCCCACCTTCAGTATGAGCCAGAATTGTACCCTCTAACGCTTTCCTGTTGACAACCGACATATTTTGGTTAGTCAAGAAATTCAAGCCATCAAGATTTTCAGCATCATCTTCGAGGAAAAAGTCCTGCTTTGGATTATTTATATCAACAACGGTTTCAAACATAATTCTTGAACCGTCTTGAATATACTGCCCCATTGAATGTAAGTCAGTTGAGAAGTTTACTGCTGCAGGGAATATACCCTTGCCATCCTTGCCTTCACTTTCGCCAAATAATTGCTTATACCATTCAGCCATAGTTACAAAGCTTGGTTCATATGACACCAACAATTCTACTGATTTTTGCTTCCTGTAAAATATATTTCTCAAAGCTGCATATTTATAACAATCATTATTATCGAAATCAGCTGTGAAATCCTTTTGCGCCTTAGCTGCACCCTGCATGATTTTATCGATATCGCATCCTGCGACTGCGATTGGAAGTAAGCCAACTGCTGTTAAAACTGAAAATCTTCCACCAACATCATCAGGAATTACGAATGTTTCATAACCCTCTGTATCTGCTAGTTTCTTCAATGTTCCCTTTGATTTATCAGTTGTACAGTAAATCCTATTTTTCGCCTCTTCCTTACCATACTTGTCCTCAACATATTTTTTAAATACTCTAAATGCGAGTGCTGGCTCAGTTGTTGTGCCTGATTTTGATATTACATTTACAGAAATATCCTTACCCTCACAAATAGAAAGTATTTCATTCAAGTATGTAGAGCTTATATTATTACCAACATAGTAAATATCAGGTGTATCCTTTTTCAAGTTATTATAAAAAGGTGATTTCAAGAACTCAATTGCAGCCCTTGCTCCGAGATATGAGCCACCAATTCCTATAACAACCAACACATCTGAATCAGATTTAATCCTTTCAGCTGCTTTTTTAATTCTTGCAAATTCCTCTTTGTCATAATTCTCAGGCAAATCCAACCAACCTAGAAAATCGCTGCCTAATCCTGTCTTGTTGTGCAAAATATCTGCTGCAAGCTCAACTTGTGGTTTTATGCCCTCCATCTCATCAGAGGTTATAAACCCACTAACATATTTTGTATTAAGCTTTAAAGACATTATTGTTTTCCTCCAAATTTTAACGATTAAAATTGCATACTAATCCATACACAATAATTTAAACATACTACATGATAATATTACTATATTTTAATTTATATTTCAAGTATAATGTTTATAATTATACATTACGCACAATTAAATATAATTCATTTCAACAAATTTGTGCAAATCTTCTTAAACGCTTTAAATAGTGTCATTTCATCTACTGCATTTGTAGTAATCAAATCCGTTTCATATAGCAAAACATCATCAATATAAAAGCCTATAACACCTATTGCTTGACCTTTCTTGACCGGTGCTGTAATATACTCCGGAACAAAAATCACACTGGTTATATCTTCTGTCTTCCCCTTTGATACCACTAAACTATTTAATTCCTTCGCCTCTATCATAACAGCGCTGTCAATGCCCCTCACTACCTTTATAGGCATAAGATGCTCATTACTAAAGCTCGGATTTGTAACCTGATAATTAGAAAAACCTGTTGCAAGTAAAGATTTCGCCACATCAAACCTTTCATCCTTATCCGAATATCCTAGTGCTACTACTATATATGTTGTATTATTCCTTTCAGCTCCTATCGCAATACAGTTTCCTGCCTTTGTAGAATGTCCTGCCTTAAATCCGATAATTCCATCATAGTTTTTTACCAGCTTATTCTCATTAACAAGCTCAGTTTCTTCACCCCTTACAAAATCCCTCCAGCAAGTCATATATTCATATAAAAACCCATGCTTTGCAAGCTCCCTGCACAAAAGAGCCATATCATATGCTGTTGAGTACTGTTCCTCAGTACCATAGCCCGATGAATTATAAAATCCCGTATTTCTCATTCCAAGCTCAAAAGCCCTTGTATTCATCATTGCAGTAAAGTTTTCCTCACTTTGTCCAACTGCTTCAGCAAGTGCCACAGTCGCATCATTGGCATTACCTATTATAACGCCTTTAAGTAAATCCCTCACAGACATCTGTTCGCCATGCATAAGCCATATCTGGGCACCCTGCATGGAATTAGCGTGAGATGAGGTAACCACCATTTCATCAAGTTTTAATTCCCCCGACTCAATAGCTTCTGCAACCAACAACACTGTCATTAACTTACACATTGTTCCTATCGGCACCTCTGTATAACCATTCTGCTCCTTTAAAACTCTTCCTGTTTCAGCCTCCATAAGTACATATGCCTGAGTCAGCATTGGGTCCTCATTATAAGTTATAGCATTTATTTCAACTATATTTTGTAACAAAAATATTGAAATTATCATAGTTAATGTTAACAATAATTTTCTCCTTAGCATACAGAACCTCCATATAAAGTTATTATTATAGAGTTTATGCTAAAAATAATATTTCAATTCCTAAAAATAAAACAGGGAGTCAAAAGCTGACCCCCTGGAATATTTCATTAAATTATTCAACTAAGAACTTCTTGATATCTTCCTTGAAAGCAGAAGCATCTTCAGTATGTGCATGTAGCTCGATTGGCTTTGATAAATCAAGGCTGAAAATTCCCATTATTGATTTTGCATCAATTGCATACCTACCAGACACCAAATCGATATCAAAATCATACTTAGTCATCTTGTTAACAAATTCCTTTACATCATTAATAGCATTCAAGGAAACAGTCATTTTTACCATAATTTTACCCCCTAAAGAAATTTCTATTTATTAATTATTTCCTGCTACAAACAATATAACATTAAACTTAATATAAGTCAATACAATTGAAAAAAATTCGTGAATTTAGTATAATGTAGCTATTAACTTATGATGTTTTTTATAAATCTTTACCTTTGTGCAAGTTTTATAAAGATTTAATATAAAATTCGTCATAATGCTTAACAAATTAAGATCAGAAAGGTTTAAATATTGAATGAAAGTTAATTTTATAAGCTTTGGTTGTAAGGTCAATCAATATGAAACAGAATGCATTAAACAGGCATTTCGCAATAACAATTATATTATAACTGAGAATAAATCCGATGCCGATGTTTATATAATCAATTCCTGCACAGTCACCTCCTCTAGTGACAACAAGGTTTTTCAATGTATTAAGCGTCTTAGAAATGATAATCCATTATCACTAATTGTTCTTACAGGCTGTTTCCCTCAAGCATTTATAGATGAGGCTAAAAAAATAAAAGAAGCAGACATTATTACAGGAACAAAAAACCGCTTAGAAATTCTTTCCCTTGTCAATAAAGCTCTTGCTCATAAAAATCCTGATAAAATCGTTAATATTTCAGATTTTGACGGAAATGAACTTTTAGAAGATATGGCTTGTACTGAATTTACTGAAAAAACAAGAGCATTTGTGAAAATACAAGATGGATGCAATCAATTTTGCAGCTATTGTATTATTCCTTATGCAAGAGGAAGAATACGCTCAAAGCCTATTAATACACTTAAAAAGGAAATCTTAATTCTTGCCGAAAACGGGCATAAGGAAATTGTGTTGGTAGGCATCAACCTTGCCTTCTATGGCAGTGAAATTGGACTTAGGCTTATCGACGCAGTAGAAGCTTGTGCTGAAATCAAGGGAATAGAACGCATTCGTCTTGGTTCCCTTGAACCAGAAAAAATTTCTGATGAGGATTTGAAAAGGCTTGCAAAAATACCGCAATTTTGCCCTCATTTTCATCTTTCACTTCAAAGCGGATGTGATAAAACATTAAAGGAAATGAACAGGAAATACACCACTGCTGAATATATGGACCTTGTAAATAAAATAAGAGAATCATTTCCCGACGCCTCAATTACAACCGATGTTATGGTTGGATTCCCAAATGAAAGCAATGAGGACTTTGAGCAATCTCTTGCATTTGTTGAAAAAGTGGGCTTTAGCAGAATTCATGTTTTCCCATACTCAAAGCGCGATGGTACTGTTGCTGCTAAACGCCCAAACCAGATACCTGATAATATAAAAAATATAAGAGCTAAAAAAATGACCGATGCAGCAAAAAAATCAATGAATAATTTCTTGGATTCTCAAGTTGGAAAAATATATCCCGTACTATTTGAAAAGGAAAGTTGCACAAATTTTCATCAAGGTTATACTCCAAACTATACATTAGTAAAAATTCCAGCAAAAAACGGTGAAAAAAGTTTGCGAAGAATGATTTTTTATGTTAAAATAACTAAGTGTGAAAATAATTATTGCTTAGGCAATATCATCCAAAATCCATAATAATTTCTATTATACTAGTTAATTAATAATCAATCATTTTCCGCATAAATGATTGATTGCAATATATCCTAATTACCTATTGCGGAGAAATGGAGTTCTTATGTCTGTTTATCGTATTTATGTTGAAAAAAAACCTGCATTTGCCGTTGAGGCACAATCTCTTTTAAATGATGTCAAAACTGCTTTAATATTACCTTCTCTTAAAAATATAAGAGTCTTAAACCGTTATGATGTGGACAACATCACCTACGAAGATTTTCAGCTTGCTATTAATACTGTTTTTTCTGAACCATCGGTTGACATTACCTATAACGAGCTGCCTAAGCTGAAAGAAAATGAACGTATATTTGCTGTGGAGTACCTTCCAGGACAATATGACCAGAGAGCTGACAGCTGTGAACAGTGTATTCAGATTCTTACCCAGAAAGAACGCTGTCGAGTTAAAAATGCAAGAATTTATATTGTTGAGGGTTATATTTCAGATGATGAGTTCATAAAGCTAAAATCCTATATGATTAATCCTGTTGAAAGTCGTGAGGCATCACTTGAGCCTGTTAAATCGCTTGACACTAACTACGAAATTCCAACAACTGTTAAAACACTTGATGGGTTCATTAATCTCACTAAAGCTGGCCTTGAGGATTTTATTAATGAATATGGTCTTGCTATGGATTTAGATGACATAATGTTCTGTCAGGATTATTTTAAAAATACTGAAAAAAGAAATCCTACTATAACTGAAATAAAAATGATTGACACATACTGGTCCGACCACTGCCGTCATACAACCTTTATGACAAACATTAAAGATGTCAATATTCATACTCCTTATATTAAAGAAACTTATCAAAGATACTTAAGTGTTAGAGAGGAACTTGGAAGAACGGACAAGCCTGTTACACTCATGGATCTTGCTACAATTGTTGCAAAGAAGCTCAAAAAAGATGGCCTGCTAAATGATTTAGATGAGAGTGAAGAAATCAATGCTTGTTCTGTAAAAATTAAGGTGGATGTTGACGGACATGATGAGGACTGGATTTTAATGTTCAAAAATGAAACTCATAACCATCCTACTGAAATTGAACCCTTTGGTGGTGCTGCTACCTGTCTTGGTGGTGCTATTCGTGACCCGCTTTCAGGGCGTTCCTATGTTTATCAGGCAATGAGAATTACTGGTGCTGCTAACCCACTTGTTCCTGTTGAGGATACAATCAAAGGCAAGCTACCTCAAAGAAAAATCTGTGTTGAGGCTGCTCACGGATACAGCTCATATGGTAATCAGATTGGACTTGCAACTGGACATGTAACTGAAATCTATCATCCGGGCTATGTTGCAAAAAGACTTGAGCTTGGTGCTGTTGTGGGTGCTGCTCCTGCTGAAAATATAAAACGCGAAGTACCTCAGCCAGGTGATATTGTTATTCTTCTTGGAGGTAAAACAGGTCGTGATGGCTGTGGTGGTGCAACTGGTTCATCAAAATCACATACCCTTGACTCTTTGGAAGAGTGTGGTGCTGAGGTTCAAAAGGGTAATCCTATTGAAGAAAGAAAGATACAAAGACTTTTCAGAAACCCTGATGTAACAAAAATGATTAAACGAAGCAATGACTTTGGTGCAGGCGGCGTTTCCGTTGCTATCGGAGAATTAACCGATGGTCTTATCATAAATCTTGACGCTGTTCCAAAAAAATATGAGGGTCTTGATGGAACAGAAATTGCTATCAGTGAATCTCAGGAGCGTATGGCTATTGTTATCGCTAAAGAAGATGTCGAGAAATTTATAGCAGAGGCGAAAAAGGAAAACCTTGAGGCAACTGTTGTTGCTGTTGTAACAGAAGAACCACGCTTGAGAATGGAATGGCAAGGAAATACCATTGTAGACCTTTCAAGAGAATTCCTGAACTCAAATGGTGCTGTTAAATACACTGATATAGAAGTAACAGAGCCTGCAATTACTGATTCAGTTAATTTTGAGGATTCTGTTGAAGGCTGGAAATCCATGGCATCAAACCTTAATATTTGCTCACAAAAGGGGCTTATTGACCGCTTTGATTCAACAATCGGTGCTGGCACTGTTCTTATGCCTTTAGGTGGTGTCAATCAATTGACTCCTGTACAATCAATGGTTGCTAAAATTCCTGTGCTGAAGGGAGAAACAAATACCTGCTCAGTTATGAGCTGGGGCTATAACCCTTATATAAGTGATAAAAGCCCATATCATGGTGCAACGCTTGCCGTTGTAGAATCAATTGCTAAGGTTGTTGCTGTCGGCGGCTCATATAAAAAATGCTGGCTGACCTTCCAGGAGTATTTTGAAAGAACAAAAAATAACCCTACTCGCTGGGGCAAGCCATTTGCTGCTCTTTTAGGTGCTTTCCATGCACAGCTTGAAATGGGTTGTGGCTCAATCGGCGGTAAGGATTCCATGTCGGGTACATTTGAAGATATTGATGTACCTCCTACATTGGTTTCATTTGCTGTTTCTACGGCATCTGCTGATAAGGTTGTATCTCCTGAATTTAAAAAAGCTGGTAGTGATGTAATCTTTATTACACCTGAATATAATGAAAATAATTTACCTGATTTCTCAAGTATAAAGAAATGTTTTGATAGAGTTGAAAAGCTTATTGTAGATGGCAAAGCTAAATCTGTTTGGGCTGTATCATTCGGTGGAATTGCTGAGGGTATTGCTAAAATGTGTTTTGGAAATAAAATTGGTTTTGAGTTTACTGCTGATATATCTCAAAAGACTTTGTTCAAACCTTGCTATGGCTCATTCATAGTTGAACTTAACGACAAGGCTGATAAGGATGATTTATTACTAGGAAAAACTATATCCGAATATGTTATCAATACAAATAAATATAAAATAAGCCTTGATGAACTACAACAGGCTTGGGAGGATAAGCTAGAGCCTATTTATCCATCAAAAATTGAAAACAGCGATGAAAAGGTAGAAAAATATAGCTTTATTAATAAATCATTTATTTCACCAAAGGTTAGAGTAGCTAAGCCGCGTGTGCTTATTCCAGTTTTCCCGGGTACAAACTGTGAATATGACACTGCCAGAGCCTTTGAAAAGGCTGGAGCTATACCTGAGGTTGTTATTATTAAAAATCTATCCGCCTCTGACATTGAAGAGTCGCTAAATAAAATTGAGCATGAAATTAAAAACTCACAAATTATAATGTTGCCAGGTGGATTCAGTGGTGGTGACGAACCTGATGGAAGTGCTAAATTCATTACAACATTCTTCCGTAATCCTAGAATTAAGGATGCAGTGCATGAGCTGCTCAATAATAGAGACGGACTTATGCTCGGTATCTGTAACGGCTTCCAAGCATTAATCAAGCTCGGACTTGTGCCATACGGTAAAATTGTTGATATGACTGACAGTTCTCCTACTCTTACATTTAATAAAATTGCACGACATCAGGCAACTATGGTTAGAACAAGAATTGCCTCAAATAAATCCCCTTGGCTTGCTGCTTGTGAAGTTGATGATATCCATACTATTGCTATTTCACATGGTGAGGGGCGCTTTATCGCATCATCAGAAATCATTGAAAAGCTTGCTAAGAACGGACAAATTGCTACTCAATATGTTGACTTAAACGGTGAGCCTACTCTGAATGTCCGCTATAATCCTAACTCCTCTTTTGCTGCTATTGAGGGTATCACTTCTCCTGATGGCCGAGTTTTAGGTAAGATGGGACATAGTGAGCGTATCGGTAATAATATTAGCAAAAATGTTGACGGAAACAAGAATCAGTATATCTTTGAATCAGGCGTAAGGTATTTTGCCGACTAAAATCTTATTAAATTAAATCATAAGGGATACTTGTAGCAAAGTATCCCTTAAACTATTAAAAGTCCCTGAATTAATTAATTCAAGGACTTGTCTATAACTTAAAGTATTAATCTCATAACTTCATACACACAACCATATTGCATAGTAAAACTGATTACAAGACAAATTAATTGATTTATCAATTTAGGAATTTGTAAAACAACAGTGTAAACCCATATCATTAAAAAATATATTGCTGTTATTAACAAAACTAAAACTATTTATTCAATCGTTCTACCAACATTGGAAGAGCTTTCTCAAACTTTACCCCGTACCTGTGACTATCATCACCCTTTGTAAGCTTAAGTGATTCAACCACGAAATCAGCAGCCAAAGCAGCAGCATCATAAAGACTCATACCCTGTAAAACTGCTCCTGTCAAAGCTGCCGCATAACAGTCACCAGTTCCATGAGATGTCCATGCTACTCTTTCATTAAAATATTCATCCTTCTCATCAGTTTCTGTATTATAAACAACAATCCCAAGCTTTGAGTCCTCATAGCTTACACCCTTAAGAACTATATTCTTTGCACCAAGCTCCTTTAGCTTAGTAAGAAGATCATCTATATATCCCTGTGTATGATTGCTTGCAATAAACTCCTTGTCACACATAAAACAAGCTTCTGTTATATTAGGAAGTATAATGTCTGCATCTGCACAAAGACCTGCCATAGCTCGTGCATATTCTATATCAAAGCCATAATAGAGCTTGCCGTTATCAGCCATTGCTGGATCAACTATTTTCAATCCGCCTTCCTTAAGCACATTTCTGAATAAATCCTTTACATGCTTAATTTGTGTCAGACTTCCAAGATATCCAGTATAAATACATTCAAACTTGATACCTTCACTCATCCAATGCTCCATAATCTTAGGAATATCATCTGTGAGGTCATGGAATGTAAAATTTGTAAAGCCTCCAGTATGTGTTGAAAGAACTGCAGATGGAAGAATTGCAGTCTCTATTCCACAGGCTGAAATTATAGGAAGTGCAACAGTAAGTGAGCACTGCCCATAGCACGAAATATCTTGTATTGTCATTACTTTAGCATCGGTCATAAAATAAATATCCCCCTAATATATTCAAATGCTGTTAATGATTGGTTTCTTTATAAAATCAACCATTATTTTTTAATATTCCTTATTATAATCGAAAAGAGTAAGAAATGCAATATCCATTACCAGTAAATGTTGACGAAAACTATAACAAAATGACTTATGTTATTGTTTATTTTTTATCCTTTTCAAGATAATTAACTATCTATCCTGATTGAAATATCAAAAAAATGCTGACTATAAAATATAACACCCATCCATTATAATGCTAGTGTTTTAAAGGTTGCGTCAATTATTTACATAATTTTACTGTTAGGATTTTCTATTCTTTTCTTACATATATTCGCTATGGTAAGATAATGCGTTACACTTTACCCATTGAGTTAAGTTTTTTAAACAGCTCCATGATATTACCTGAAGTCTATGAATCTAACGAACCCACTGGCTCATCTGCCAGAATAATGTTTGGATTATTTATAATAGCCCTTGCATTGCCACAAGTTGCTTTTGTCCTCCAGATAACTTATTTACTTCCTTTTTTGCAAGGCAGTCGATACCGACACCTTTGAGAGCCTCATGTGCTGAATTAAGCATATACTTATTTCTGTACGCTATAATATTATACGGTATAATTGATGAAACAATAAATGTAAGTATAAAAAGAACCGATGTTACAAAAAAATGTTAAGCCTAAATGCCAATCTCCACTTTACAAAATAACCAAAATTAAAAGGCTCATAAAGCATATATCTATTGTTGTATCTTGCAGTAATTGCATTCGCTAAAATGAATAATGCAGCAAATTGGGCATTAAGTATAAGATTAATTCCAAGCCTTTCAATTACTGACATAACTTCAAATCTAAAATATTTCATCTCCACACACCCCTTTTCATTGCCTGTGCCGATTTTTTATAATAAGAATAATACTAATTAGCATAAATATTGTCAGTACAATTAAATATTCTATGAAAATACAAATATAAACTACACCTGTATATAGCTTGTCAGACACTGGATAAAAATTAATAAATCTGGGACAAGAAAAAATTAAATAGTAAGTGATGAAACTAAAAAAANAAACAAAAGAATACTTTCCACTAGATAAATTAATAAAGACTCCTTTGCTTACAGCTATACAATCACAAAATTGACAGCTAGTTCTTCCTTGTCTGGAGTATGTACTCATAAAAAGGCACCGTATTCAATGCAATAAAAACAACCACCAGTCCAGCAATTGCTATTGGGGAGGCATGAAATTGCTTAATCATCAAATCAGAAATTCTGGATTAACTATTTTTCAGTTCACTTCTATAATTGTATATACTTTTGCAACAATGCTCTATATGTCAAGTTAAACAAAATCACCTTCTATTTTCTTAATGATTTAAACTTGACAAAAGCATAACTTTTACATACTTTATCACTTCTCACAATAAATTTCATAATATATATTAAGGTGAGGTGATACCATGAATTCTTGCGAACTTACTGCCTCTATCACTGCTCTTGCTAATATTATTGCCTCTAAGTTATCAGATGACGAGCTGGATTTAGCTGCAGCAGTATTTACACTACTAGGCGATACCCTTGCAACAATAGAAATTCAAAGAGCTTTATGTAATAAAAATAACAACTCTACTTAGATACTAGTAGAGTTGATTTTTTATGAAAATTACTATGAATTTATGTCATTTGTTTAAATAAAAATATTCATATATTATTCAAAAGAAGTATGCAAAATAAAATAGAATTTTATTGTTGCATTGGTAAATTTATATGAAAATTATGAACAAAATGAGATTTATTTGTATTAATAAGATAGATGTGATATAATATTTATAAGTTATAAATTTATTGCTTTTGGGGGTGAAGGTATGGGGATACAATTTGAATATGATAAGGACAAGTTTTATGAAGCATTAATTTTAAGTGCTGAAGATTACATTTATGTTTGCGACTTAAGAACAAATATTGCGAGATTACCTGATAATTTTATTTATGATTTTAATTTAACAGATAATTATATATCTAATTTTTCATATGTTTGGTTGGAAAAAATTCATCCAGATGATCGTAGTATGTACCTTAAATCTCTTGAGGATATGATGATTGGTGTTACTGATGACCATAGCCTTGATTATAGAGCATTAAATCGTAATAACGAATGGATTTGGGTAAGATGCAGGGGGCATTTAATAAGGGATGATAATAATCAGCCGGAGCTTTTCGCAGGAATAATCACAAATATAGGTAGAAAAAATAAGGTTGATATTACGACAGGCTTACTGAATAAATTTGAGTTTGAAAACCAGATAAACTACTTTTTGCACACAAAAGAAAAATTTTCGGTTATTGTTATCAATATAGATAATTTTAAAAATATCAATTATTTATATGACAGAGAATTTGGAGATAGTGTGTTGAGAATAACTGGACAATACCTTCAAAATAATTTACCTTCAGAAATGGAGGTTTATCGACTTGATGGCGATGAATTTGGTATTATTACAAAAATTATGGATAATGAGCTGATTAAACAGCTTTATTATAGCTTAAAAAAGCATTTTTCAGCTCAACACGAATATAAAGGTAAAAAATATCACTCCCCTCTTTCAGCAGGCTGTTATATATATAACCCTGATATTTCTGAAGACTATCAGACAATACTTAAAAAAGCACATAAAGCACTGGATTATACGAAATCAAATGGCAAAAATAAAATTACCTTTTATGAGTCAACTATTCCTGAAAATAAAACAAGGGAACTTGAATTATTAGAGCTTTTACATGAAAGCGTTGATAATGATTTCCTTAATTTTGAGGTTTATTGTCAACCTCAGGTCTTTGCTAACAATGNAAAATTAAAAGGTGCAGAAGCGTTACTCAGATGGAAATGTGATAAATATGGAATCATATCTCCTTATGAATTTATTCCACTTTTGGAAAAATCGAACCTCATAATACCTGTTGGAAAATGGGTTCTTAAGCAGGCTGTAAAAAGCTGTGCAAAATGTGTAAAATACCATCCTAATTTTAAAATGAGTGTGAATGTTTCATATATTCAGCTTTTGGACAATACCTTTGTTGATTTTATTAAATCTACAATTGAAGAGGAAAAAATAAGCTTTTCAAATATTATTATTGAACTCACCGAAAGCCGATTTGTATCTGATAAGGAATTATTAAAGTCTACATTTGCATCAATAAGAAAATTAGGCATGAATATAGCAATGGACGACTTCGGAACTGGATATTCGTCACTTGAAATACTAAAGGAAGTACCTGCGGATATTGTTAAAATCGATAAGGCTTTCGTCAAAAATATAATGAACAGCTCTTTTGATAAAACTTTCATCAAATTCATAGTTGAATTATGTCATGATGTAGGGATAAAGGTATGTCTTGAGGGAGTTGAGCGAATTGAAGAGCTGGATATTGTATCACCTATGAATTTAGACTTTATTCAAGGTTATTTATTCGGCAAACCACAGCATTCTGAAGTCTTTTTTAAAAACTATTTGTTAAACTAATAAGCTCTAGCCATTAGCTGGAGCTTTTTAATGTCACTAAAATCTTCAAAGTTTTTTGTGATTAAGTCACATATCTTTATTTAATTTAATGCTATAATGTTAAAAATAAATCAATTAGACCTAATAATTTATGATAGATATGTAAAACAGTAGATATTGTTTAAACTATCATTCAAAGTATAATAGATGATTGTATTGTAACAAATAAATTATTCAAAAAACTTCCTTATAGGAGTTGCAAATAAATAATTATTTTTAAAAATGAGGAGGAAAATAAAATGAATGAGAGTAAAACACTTAAAAATTTAATGGCAGCATTTGCAGGAGAATCCGAAGCAAACAGAAAATATACAGCATATGCAAAAAAAGCTGAAAAGGAAGGAAAAATGAATGCTGCTAAACTATTCAGAGCAGCTGCTGATGCTGAAACACTTCATGCTTTAAGACATTTTGAGGTTGCCGGAAAAATTGGCTCAACTGAAGAAAATTTAAAAGACGGAATTAAAGGTGAAAGCTATGAATACAAAGAAATGTACCCACCTTTTGTTGAACAAGCAGAAGCAGAAGGTAATAAGGCTGCTGTAACTTCTTTCACATTTGCTATGAAGGCTGAAGAAGTGCACGCAAAGCTTTATCAGGAGGCATTAGATAATCTTGATGAAACAGAAGAGGTTTTCTATTATCTATGTCCTATTTGCGGTAATATTGAGAAATTCCAGCCAGAAAAATGCAGCATTTGTGGTGCTCCAGGCTCTAAATTCATAAAATACTAATAATATATCAAAAGACACTCTGAATATAAAACAGAGTGTCTTTTTTATTATTCATTTGATATGCAAGCTTATCTTTTTATTTGCAAGGCTTAATCTTCCATATATTATCTGCATAGTCCGAGATAGTCCTATCAGAGCTGAACTTACCCGCATTACACATATTGATCCAACCCTTGCGGACAAAGCTCAATCTGTCCTTATAATCATGATTGGCTTTCAACTTTACCTGAACATAACTTTCCAAATCTCCTATGAGATAATAATTATCAGGAGTGTGCCAATTAGCACCATCAAGCAAGGAGTAATAAAGCTCCCTGAAATAACCTGTTCCGTCGTCTGAAACAGTACCATCAATTAAGGTTTCAACTACTCTTCTGATTTTTTCGTTTTTAGCAACTATCTTTCTACTGTTGTATTTAGGCATAAGCTTTTTCAAATCCTCAACTCTTGCTCCGAAAATATAGTTGTTCTCCTCGCCGGCCTCCTCAACAATTTCAATATTTGCACCATCAAATGTACCAAGTGTTACTGCTCCATTGAGCATAAGTTTCATATTGCCCGTACCTGAGGCCTCTGTTCCAGCAGTAGAAATCTGCTCTGAAATATCGGTTGCAGCAACCAGCTTTTCAGCATATGAAACATTATAATTTGACACAAATACAACCTTGATTAAATCACATACATCCTTATCATTTTCAATGAGTTTTGCTATCTCATTGATATACTTAATAATCCCCTTTGCTCGCCTATATCCAGGAGCGGATTTTGCACCAAAAATAAAGGTTGTAGGAGTAAAATCGGTTATACTTCCGTCCTTGATTCCAAAGTAAATATACAAAATAGAAAATGCATTCAAAAGCTGTCTTTTGTACTCATGCAGACGCTTTATCTGCACATCAAAAATGCTGTTTTCATCAATTTTTATACCCTCTTTTTGCAATATAAAATCAGCAAGCTGCTTCTTCTTTTCCTGCTTAATATCTAAGAATCTTTGCAATATCAGCTTATTATCAGCAAACTTCTCCAGCTTTTTCAACTCATCAAGATTAATAGTCCAATCATTACTGCCCAAAAGCTCAGTTACAAGGCCTGAAAGCTCCTTATTGCAAAGTGCAAGCCATCTTCTTTGAGTTATGCCATTTGTCTTGTTTTGAAACCTGTCTGGAAAAACCTTATACCATGTCTTTAACACTGTACTTTTAAGTATTTCAGTATGAATTTGAGCAACACCATTTATATATGAAGAGCAATATATTGCCATATGTGCCATATAAACCTGATTATCGCTAATTATTTTCATCTCGTCTATATCTTTTTTACTAATACCTTTTTTATACATATCTGCAATAAAGCACTCATTTAGCATTATGATTACCTTATAAACTCGTGGGAGTAACTCCTCAACGATTTTGCAATCCCACTTCTCCAATGCCTCAATCATTATTGTATGATTTGTATAATTAAACATCCTTTGAGCAATTGCAAAAGAGTCCTCAAAACTCATACCTTCGCTATCCATAAGCTGACGAATCAATTCCGGAATTGATATTACAGGATGAGTGTCATTCAATTGTATAGTTACATAATCAGCAATATTTTCAACTGACCCATGATTTTCCTTATGTTTTTTTATAATGTCTGTAAGAGATGCACAACAGAAGAAATACTCCTGTTTCAAACGCAATATCTTACCCTCAATCGTATCATCATTAGGATATAAAACCCTTGAAATATCCTCAGCAAAAATCTTTTCCTCGCTTGCCTCAGCGTATTTCTGCTCATTGAATAGCTTGAAATCAAACTCCCTTACAGGCTCAGCCTGCCAAAGCCTTAGTGTGCCTATATTATTTGTTTTATACCCGATTACAGGCATATCGTATGGAACAGCCTTTACTGTCTGTCCACTATATTCAACTAAAACAGTATCCTCATCACATCTCTTTGACCACGCATCTCCATACTTTGTCCAATCATCTGCCTCCTCAACCTGAAACCCATCAACAATCGACTGTTTAAACAAGCCATATTTATAGCGAATTCCATAGCCATCTAATGGCAAACTAAGAGTTGCAGCACTATCAAGGAAGCAAGCTGCTAATCGTCCCAAACCACCATTTCCCAATGCTGAATCCTCAATATCCTCAAGGTCGGATAGTGATATTCCACATGACTTCAGGCTCTCCTCAACATCATTATAAATTCCACGACAAAGCAAATTATTAAATACAGCTCTGCCCACAAGAAACTCCATAGAAAAATAACAGGCCCTTCGGCTATTAAGATGCTTTTCCGTGCTGATTTTCCAATCGCCTGAAATATCATTCATAACAACATTACCAATTGCATGGTGAATTTGCTGAACACTTGCTTTTTCAGGCTCAACACCAAAACATTGCAATAATTGCTGCTTAAAATCTGCTGTAAATTTGTTTTTATCCATGTTACTCTCCTTAACCTATCTGTCATATATTCTGTTCAACTTTTGTAGCTTGTGAACCAAATTCTTGTTTAAATCATTTTGCCTTATCCTATATGTCCAGTTATTCTTAAGAGTTGATGGAGTATTCATGCGTGACTTGCTACCCTCATTAAGCAAATCCTGCATCTGAACAATTGCAATTTCAGCACAACTGCTCCAGGCAAGTCTTATTACACCCCATGCAATTTCACTCCTAAATCTTAATTTCATATACTCTAAACAATATTTTATCGTACTTTTAGGTGATGTGCTCACCCAGCCCTTCAATGTATCATTATCATGTGTGCCCGTATAAACCACACAGTTTGATGTTTTATAATTATGTGGTAGATATTCATTCTTTGCATTTCCATCAAATGCAAACTGCAAAACCTTCATGCTGGGGAAACCTGTATCCTCAACTAATTGCCTAACCTCAGGAGTAATAAAACCTAAATCCTCAGCTATAATACTCATCTTTCCCAGCTTCTTCTCTATTGTCCTAAATATTTCAATTCCAGGTCCCTTTCGCCATTCACCATGTTCAGCTGTTACATTACCATATGGAATTGCATAAAAGCTTTCAAACCCTCTAAAATGGTCTATTCTAGTCATATCATACATTTTTGAGGCAAATTCCATACGCTTTGCCCACCAAGAGTAATTATCCTTTTTATGATATTCCCAATCGTACAGGGGATTACCCCAAAGCTGTCCTAATTTTGAAAAATCATCAGGAGGGCAACCCGCAACATCTACCGGATTTTTTTCCTTATCAAGTAAAAACAATTCAGGACTTACCCAAACATCAACACTATCATATGCAACATATATCGGTATATCTCCGATAATTCCTATACCCTTTTTATTAGCATACCTCTTTAGCTTGTCCCATTGCTCATAAAATTTATATTGGATAAACCTGAAGAAATCAACCTCCTCCGATAACTCTAAAGCAGCCCTTTCAACTGCCTTTTCCTCTCGCATTGCTAAACCCTTTTCCCACTCATACCATGCTCTGCCATCATTCTTAAACTTTAATGCCATAAACAAAGCATAATCATCAAGCCATTCTTTATTCTCCAATAAAAAATTATGATAACTACTCGGCATCTTATCTTTAAATTTTTTATATGCCCTTTTTAATACATTAAAGCAGTTATCATATATCCTTCCATAATCAACAACCCGTTCGTTTTCACACCATATGATATCGCAATAATCTGATTTGTCAAGCAGTCCCTCCTGCGTTAATATGTCAAAATCAATAAAGTATGGATTTCCGGCAAAAGTGGAAAATGACTGATATGGAGAATCTCTATAACTTGTAGGTGATAACGGTAATACTTGCCATAGCTTTATGCCACTTTCAGCTAGAAAATCTATAAATCTATATGCTTCCTTACCTAGCTTTCCTATTCCATAATCAGACGGTAAGCTGGAAATATGCATCAATATACCACTTTTCCTCAAAAACAGCCCACCTTTCACTTATTAATTTTAATAATTAGTAATAGAAAAATACAGAATCCTTCTATTTTTTGATACATTAAAATTATAACATTATCCATCACTTTTTATCAAGTCATAATACATAATATTTTATAATTTATTATAGCATTTCCCTCTTGTAATTGACATTATTCCTCTCAACTGATACAATATAATAGAATTAATTACAATTTACTAATACTTAAACTTGTTTTATGAAAGGTCGTTTGAACATAATGGATATTAACAAAATACTTGCTCAAGAATTCAATTTAAAACAGGAGCAAATTGACAATACTGTTGCTTTATTTGATGAGGACAAGACCATTCCCTTTATTGCGAGGTATCGTAAAGAGCTTACTGGCTCACTTGATGACCAAATTTTGCGTGAAATACATGACAGACTTACTTATCTAAGAAATCTTGAAAAAAGAAAAGCTGAGATTTCCTCATCAATAGAGGAGCAAGGCAAAATGACTGATGAGCTAGCAAAGGCTATTCAGGAAGCTAAAACCCTTGTAGAAATTGAAGACTTATACCGTCCGTATAAGCCAAAAAGAAAAACAAGGGCAAGTATCGCAAGAGAACGCGGGCTTGAACCACTTGCTGTGCTGATAATGTTGCAAGACCATAATACAAATCCTCAAAAAGAGGCTGAAAAATTCATTGATGTGGAAAAAGAAATAGTTGATATAAATGTAGCATTGCAAGGTGCTATGGATATTATCGCTGAAGATATTTCTGATGATGCTGAATTAAGGAAATTACTTCGTGAAACAGTTGCAAAACATGGTATTATCACATCAAAGGCTTCCGATGAAACTGCTGAAAGCGTGTACGAAAACTACTACGATTACAGTGAACCTGTTAATAAAATTGCTCAGCACAGAGTCCTTGCCCTTGACAGAGGTGAAAAGGAAAACTTTCTGAAAGTTTCAGTTACAATTCCTGATGAAATGGGAATTTCCTTAATAACTAATAAATATGCCAAAAATGATAGCGAATGTGGAAATCTTGTAAGACTTGCTTGTGAGGATAGTTATAAACGACTCATTTACCCATCAATTGAAAGAGAGATTCGCTCTGAATTAACTGAAAAGGCTGCTGAACAAGCTATTAAGGTTTTTTCATCAAACCTGCGACAGCTTTTAATGCAGCCTCCTATCAAAAACACAGTTACCCTTGGACTTGACCCTGCATACAGGACAGGCTGTAAAATCGCTGTTGTTGATGACACAGGTAAGGTTTTGGATACTACTGTAATTTATCCAACACCTCCTGTAAATAAAATCAAGGAGGCAAAGGAAACGCTATCGCATCTTATTGCTAAGCATGGCGTTACAACAATTGCAATTGGTAATGGTACTGCCTCAAGGGAAAGTGAGGCATTTGTTGCTGAATTAATTAAGGAAATTCCTCAAAAGGTTAGCTACATGGTTGTAAGTGAGGCTGGTGCCTCTGTATACTCTGCATCAAAGCTCGCTGCTGAAGAGTTCCCACAATATGATGTTTCACTTCGCAGTGCTGTTTCAATTGCAAGACGATTGCAGGACCCTCTTGCTGAATTGGTAAAAATAGACCCAAAGGCAATCGGTGTCGGACAATACCAGCACGATATGCCAAAGGCTAAATTGAATGAAGCTCTATCAGGTGTCGTTGAGTCATGTGTTAATACTGTCGGTGTTGATTTAAATACTGCATCATTCTCACTTCTTTCTTATGTTGCTGGAATCAACTCCACTGTTGCTAAAAATATAGTTGCATATCGTGAAGAGAATGGCGCCTTTACGGATAGAAAACAACTGCTTAAAGTGCCTAAGCTGGGCAAAAAATCTTTTGAACAATGTGCTGGCTTTTTGCGTGTAAGAAATTCAAAAAATCCTCTCGACAACACTGCTGTTCATCCCGAAAGCTATGAGGCAGTAAAGGCCCTTGTTGAAAAATGTGGCTTCAAACTAGCTGATATTGGTGATGGAAAAGCAATTGATATTGAAAACAACGCTAAAGCAATTGGGCTTGACAAAATCAGTGAAAGTCTTGGATTAGGTATTCCAACTCTGAATGACATCATTAAGGAGCTTCAAAAACCAGGTCGTGATGTGCGTGATGAGCTTCCACCCCCACTACTTAGAAGTGGCGATATTATGGAAATGAAAGACCTAGCTGTAGGCATGGAGCTTGTTGGAACTGTAAGGAATATCACTGATTTCGGAGCATTTGTTGATATAGGTGTACATGAAGACGGACTTGTTCATATTTCACAAATATGTGATAAATTCATAAAGCACCCACTTGAAGCCGTTAAGGTAGGAGAAATTGTTAAAGTAAAGATTCTTGATGTTGACCTAAACAGAAAACGAATTTCACTTACTATGAAGCTTTAACTTATGGATAAAATAAAAAGCAAGGGGATAAAATATCCTCTTGCTTTATTTATGCATAAGCTTATAAGTAATATTAATCACTTACATATGGCAATAACGCAACATGTCTTGCTCTCTTGATTGCAACTGTAAGCTTTCTTTGATGATAAGCGCAAGTACCTGTTACTCTTCTAGGTAAAATCTTAGCTCTATCAGTCATGCATTTTCTTAATCTTGCAATATCTTTATAATCAATCTCGTTGATTCTATCAGCACAAAAAGCACAAACTTTTTTTCGTGGTCTTTTAGCAGCTGGACGGTTATTTTTCTCTTTTTCCATAGTTACAGCCTCCTATCGCTATAAACTTTTTTACACAATTAAAATGGAATTTCTCCATCACTTAATATTTCCTCAAAATCACTTAAATCACCAATCTGAATTGGCGCACTAGCATTTTCTGAGCTTTGAGTATTCTGTGTTTGCTGTTGTACTGGCGGCTCAAAGCTTTCATCAATATTGATACCAGAGCCCATAGCACTTTTCGATTCACCAAAGCTAACACTATCAGCCAGAACCTCCATTGAATAATGCTTTACACCATTGTTGTCAGTATAATCATTATTCCTTAGACTTCCTTCTACTATAATCATTTTACCCTTAGAGAAATAACGATGAACAAATTCTGCAGTTTGTCGCCAAGCAGATATAGATATAAAATCTGCAACTCTTTCTCCATCTTTTGAATAAGGTCGATTTACAGCAATTCGGAATCTGCACACAGATACATTATTTGATGTCTGTCTGAGTTCAGGGTCGGCAACAAGCCTACCCATTAATATTACCTTATTTAACATTGAAGTCTCCCCCTCATTTTAAGCCATTCACAAATTGACTTTACTTAACAGTAACAAGAGAGCGTAGAACCCCTTCAGTAATATTAGAAACTCTGTTCAACTCAGTTGGCAAATCAGGTTTTGATTCAAAGTTGTAAAGAACATAGTAACCATCAGTTTCATACTGAATTGGATAAGCTAACTTACGCTTGCCCCACTCATTTACCTCTGATACAGTACCACCGTTTTCTTCGATTATTTCTTTATACTTTTCAATTAATCCTTTAATTGCCTCTTCACCAAGTTTAGTGTTTAAAATAACCATCATTTCATAATTAGCAGTTGTTTTAGCCATTATTTGCACCTCCTTCTGGATTTAGCCCACACTTTACTATGTGGGCAAGGATAACATTAATATTATATAGATATTAGTCTGTTTTGTCAAGCATTTTCAAAAAGTTTTTACCAATTCTTTTAGATAAGCCTTAAATTCGTTGCCAAACTCTTTGTTTTTCAAACCGACCTCAATAGATGCCTGTAAAATTCCAAGCTTATCTCCCATATCATACCTGTTCCCTACAAAATCGATTCCAATCAGACCGTCTTTTATTGCAATTTCCTTCATTGCATCAGTAAGCTGAAGTTCATTTCCAAAGCCATATGGGATACGCTCCAATATATCGAATATTTCAGGCTGTAAAATACATCTTCCCAATATCGAAAAATTTGAGAACTCCTTTCCCTTTGGAGGCTTTTCTATCATATCGGTAATTTTGTAAATATTTTCACTCATATAAGATACCTTCATAGAAGAATATCTATGTATATGATCACCTGAAACCTCTTTTATTCCGACTACTCCCATTCCGTACTTTTCATAGACTCTACAAAGCTGCGCAAGACATGGGTCATCACCAATAATTACATCATCTCCATATAAAACAGCAAATGGCTCATTCCCAACAAAACTTTTCGCCTGAAGAACAGCATGCCCTAAGCCATTCTGCTCCTGCTGTCTTATATAAGTTATATTGGCAAGCTTTGCAACACCCACCACTTCATTAAGTAGCTCCCTCTTACATTCCCCACCAGCCTTAAGCTTTGTCTCAAGTTCCGGCATGCGGTCAAAATGGTCCTCAATAATTGATTTTCCTCTGCTTATAATTATAAGTATATCCGTAATCCCACTTTTAACCGCCTCTTCCACAATGTACTGTATCGCTGGCTTGTCAACAATAGGAATCATCTCTTTTGGCATCGCTTTTGTTGCTGGTAATACCCTTGTGCCAAGCCCAGCTGCTGGAATTACTGCCTTCTTAATCTTCAATGTAAACCTCCATAATAAATTAATTAAATTATGAGGATAAATATCATCATTATAAAAAATGCTAAAGCAAAATATAGCCCTAAATTTAATACCATGTTCATAAAGCCAACTCCACCCTCTGCTTTTATTTGTTTTTTCTGAGCAATAGGCGAACTAATTTTTTTCTTAATCTTCTTGATTTTTTTAATCGCATATCTATAATAGAACCAATTTCCAAACACACACATAATAATTCTGAAGGTGAATAATATTAAATTACATGCCGTTAAAATATTTTTAAATAATATGCTTTCAAAATCTATACCAGTAACAATGCTCTTAGTTATCTCAATTGTAGACAGGTCATACAACAGTGATGGTATCGAAATTATAAAGCTAAATAGCAATGCAAAAATCCAAAACGCATACATTTTGCGATTTGCAAAATAATAATCAGAAAAAAACAAGCAAGAAGCATTGAGCGACCACTTCCTTCCAGTTTCACTCATGCGTTTAAATAACGGTAGATAATAATATGTGTTTGTGCCTATGAAATCAGCTAATTCCTCAACTGTTACACCCTCGATTTCTTCTTTAGGGTCAAGCCCGCAATATCTGTCACCTAAATCTATGCCAAATACCCTAATTGCTCCTCCATCAGAGTTCGACCTTATTTCTTTAACGGTAACAACATCAAGACTTAAATCTATGCCACAATTTTCACAGAACTTACTGTCCACATTATTTTTATATCCACAGTTTTTACAAACTGATTTTTCTAATTTCTTTTTTTCTCGTTCATATTCTTCGCGCCAACTACCATTCTCCTCATGTAATCTCACATTTATACATGAACCCTTTTTATTATAACACTCTCGGTGATATGGCGTACCACATTCAGGGCAAACTACAACATCAGAATCGTTCGTAAACTCCTCATCACAGACAATGCATTTACTTCCGATATAATTGAACATACACTCCTCCATTTCCTATACATAGCTAAACTTTAAACATCTATTGCTAACTTTTTTTATAATTATACACTTATATTATACCACATAATATATATTTTTCAACATTAAAAAAAATATTTGCAGACAGAGATTTATTGTTGTATAATAAGTATATGATTTATTTTGAAAATAATTTCTTACACTCGAAAGGATTGGCATATGGTTTTACTCTATGATTTAAAAAATGAACTTAATACTTACAAAGAACAGCTCAAAGAGCTAAAAGATGTTTTGAATATAGAAAAGGCTGAAAATGAGTTGGACAAGCTCAGGGAAGAAACAAATCTTGATGGGTTCTGGAATGATATTGAGAAATCCCAATCCACTATGCAAAAAATTAAAAGCCTTGAAAATAAAATTGAACGCTTTAATAAACTGAATGTCTCCCTTGAGGATATACTCACACTGATAGATTTATCACTTGAAGAAGGGGACGAAAGCGTTGTTGATGAAATTATTTCATCCGCAAATGAATTTAAAAAGAATATTGAGGAAGAAAAGCTATCAACCTTGCTTACAGGTGAATACGATAGCCATAATGCTATTCTGTCATTTCATGCAGGTGCAGGAGGTACGGAGGCTCAGGATTGGGCTGAAATGTTATACAGAATGTATAATCGCTGGGCAGAACGCCATAATTTTAGTGTAAAAGTTCTTGACTATCTTGATGGCGATGAAGCTGGATTAAAAAGCGCATCAATTCTTGTTGAAGGCTTAAATGCTTATGGATTTCTTAAATCTGAAGCTGGAGTACACAGGCTTGTAAGAATTTCTCCTTTTGATTCCTCAGGACGACGCCATACATCCTTTGCTGCACTTGAGGTAATGCCCGAAATTGATGATACCATCGAGGTTGATATAAAGCCTGAAGATTTAAGAGTCGACACCTATCGTTCAAGTGGAGCAGGTGGACAGCATGTAAACAAAACTGAATCTGCAATAAGAATCACTCATCTTCCTACAAGTATTGTTGTTTCATGCCAAACAGAGAGAAGTCAGCACCAAAATCGTGAGTACGCAATGAAAATGTTACGCTCAAAGCTCATTGAGATTAAAGAGCGTGAAAGACTTGATAAAATTTCAGATATAAAAGGTGTTCAGCGTGAAATCGCATGGGGTGCACAAATCCGTTCATATATTTTTATGCCATATACCCTTGTTAAGGACCATAGAACTGGCTTTGAAAACGGAAATATCAATGCCGTTATGGACGGTGATTTAGATGGCTTTATTACATCATATCTTAAATCTTTAACTTAACAACCAGAATTGTCAACTATATTTTTAAAAAAGGTTGACAATTTGCTTCTAATATGCTATAATCCTCCTATAAACTTTTAAGGAGGATTTCTCAATGTCAAAATCAAAAGCTACTTCATTAACTATATCCGCACTCTTTACTGCATTAATTGTGGTGTTATCACAAATATCAATTCCTATCCAACCAATACCCTTCACCTTTTCTCTTCTGGCTATTTTCTTAACGGGTGCTTTACTTCCGCCAAAGCAGGCACTTCTCTCAACATTTACATATGTAATGCTTGGTGCAATTGGACTACCTGTCTTTGCCGGCTTTCGTGGGGGATTAGGTGTAATTATCGGTTTCACAGGTGGATTTATCATCGCATATCCGATTATGGCATTTGTTATTGCTGTTTTAATTAAAATAGGAAAAAACAAAAACTTCATCTTTACACTGGTGGGTATGCTTCTTGCATTAATAATCTGCTATTCATTAGGAAGCATATGGTATATGGTTGTTGCAAAAGCTCCCTTTTCCCAAGCATTCTCACTTTGCGTTGCTCCATTTATTTTGTTAGATATTTTAAAAATAATTATTGCATCTGCTTTTTCAATGGCTTTAAAAAAGGCAATCCCTAAACTTGTATTGCAAAACTAAATCACCTACAAAAAACAGGCTTTATCTATTTTCAGATAAAGCCTTTAGAATTTATATTATTTATCCTTTAAAAATGTTTTTTATCCCTCGTTCTCATTCTCTCTCTATACTTTTTACGCTTAAATTTATCCTTGTACATTAATGCATCAGCTATTTTTATCATTCCATCAATAGTCATATCACAAGTTGGCACCTGCTTAACTACGCCATAGCTTGCTCTAACTTCATATTCCTTTCCTGAAGAAGCATTGTAATCATTTAGATACTTCTGTACCTTGTTTATATACTCGTTTACATATTCAACATCGCCATCTTCATCGTCTGCTGTGCTGGCTACAATATATTCATCTCCACCAAATCTAGCGCATATTTCATCCTTAATAGAACTTGAAAGCAATGCCTTTGCCAAAACCATTATGGCATTATCGCCCTCACTATGCCCATACACATCATTGATAACCTTTAAGCCGTCCAAATCAAATGACATAATTACAAGCTTTTTACCCAATCTCTTGCAATTGTCAAACAAGTTATAAACATTCTTATAAAATCCTCTACGATTGTAAAGTCCAGTCATAGAGTCATGGACATACATTTCCTCTAGCCTTTGTATTACCATTTTCATTTCAGTATGGTTTTTTATTGTTTCAAGAACATTACTTAAATTCATGATAAATGAGTGAAACTTGAAAAAACCATAAGTAGGATAATCAAAGGTTATTGCAACATACCCAATCACTTTATCCTGAAAATGAAGAGGTGCAAATAAAATTTTATCTTCCTTTTCAAGCTCCTTCTCTAAACCAGGAAGCATCTCTGAAACTGAGTAAACCTGACCTGAAGTGATATTATCGCCATCCCTATGCAAAAACAACTTCATCTTTTCAGGATATCCAACACTATATCTTCTTTCTTCCTCAAATATTTCTTCAATAGCATTAACATCAGAAATAAAGTCATTAACAATACATAACCAAATCTTGTTAAAGTTAATATAGTGTAAATATTGCTGAATGTCAACCATGCACTCCTCGATTGAGATACCATCACATAGTGCTGAAACCATTCTTATCATAACTATATTGAATGTGTTCATATCCGCTAAATCTGAACTCATCTTTCTTATATATTCATTCGGAGTCTGAGGAGTTAATTCCTCACACCCACAAGACTGTGAAATAACTATTTTGTTATTTACTACTTCAAATTCAGAGACTTCCTTGCCATCAAATATATCCCTTAGCTTATCCAATGCGCGTCTTGCCATAGTCTCTAAATCCTGATGAGCAGTTGTCAATCTAGGAGTATGATGCTTTTCCTCTTCAATTCCATCAAGCCCTGACACGCACACATCCTTAGGAACATTATATCCGTAATCCTTTAGCTTTTTACAAACTGCAATAGCCATGTTATCATTAGCACAAACTATTGCTTCTGGCATCTCCATACCACTTGCCATAAACTCATCCATAGCAGCATATGTAGGATTATCCCAGAATTCTCCATAAAAAACACGACGCTCATCAAATGGAATTCCGTGTTCTTCTAGGGCTCTTTTATATCCGTTCAATCTTTCCTCAGAAAACTGATTGCCCTTTATGCCAGCCATGAAATTTATTTTAGTAAACTTATGATGCTCTATGAAATGATTAACTATATTAAACATAGTTTCCTCATAATCATATACAAGGCTATAACAGCCATCAATTTTCTTTTCAATTGATATTACAGGCACTCCACTATTAATGCATCTATCAACTATACGCATTAAATGCTCTTCACCTTTTATTGTTTCAGAAAGTATAATGACCCCATCAATGATATCTAAGTTCATTAAATTATATATATTCTCTTCTCCAATATCATGCTTCTCGTTATAAATGAGTTCACTGAATGATGCAAAAATAAGAACCTTATAGCCGATTGTCTTTGCATATTCACATATCATATTCATTATTTTATCATTATACTCCGTCCTTAAATCTGCCATACAAAGTGCTATGACTTTGCTTTTATTGGTTTCATTCATATGACCAATCTCCTCTAGTTCCTATCAAATATGAAAAACTCTTATAATTATACTACATATTTGCAAAAAGGTAAAGGTGTTTTAAACATAAATAATAAATTTTTAAGAAAAAGTTCATTATTTATGTTTAATTTATTGATTTAAGGTGACCTATCCGCAAGATAAGCCACCTTAATAAGACACAACTACTATATTTAGTAATTGCCCACCAACTCATTGTATAATCCAAGATACAATTCGGCTGACCTGCTCCAGCTAAAATCTTCTTCCATTATACGCTTAACAAACTTTTCCCATTCCGGCTTATAATCATACATCATTTTTGCTCTCTGACAAGCACCAAGCATATCATGTGCATTATAGGTTTTAAATGTATATCCGTTTCCATCACCATTACCATTATCTCGTATGGAATCCCTTAATCCACCTGTTTCTCTTACAATTGGAACGGTTCCATATCTAATTGAAACCATTTGTGCTAACCCACAAGGCTCACTTTGTGATGGCATTAAGAACATATCAGAACCTGCATATATTCTTCTGGCTAGCTCTGGAATAAATCCTATTGTAACGCTAACCTTATCAGGATACCTGTAGGACATCTCTCTAAAGAAATCCTCGTATATCTTCTCACCACTGCCTATAATCGCCATCTTGTATCCAAGATTAATAATATCGTCAAAAACATATCTAATTAAATCTATTCCCTTATGTGATACAAACCTCGAAACTATACCAATAATTGGCTCGTCACCCTCCTGCAAACCAAGCTGCTCAATTAGCTTTGCTTTACAGATTTTCTTACCGCTTGTATCATTTGATGAATAATTAGCAGGTATTAAAGTGTCAGTTTCAGGATTATAAACATCAACATCAATTCCATTAAGGAATCCGCATAGCTTATACTGCTTATTTACCAAAATCCTATCCAAGCCGTGTGAATACCATGGGTCCAAAATTTCCCATGCATAGCTAGGACTAACTGTTGTTACCTTATCAGCAGTTTCAATTGCTCCTTTTATCATATTTACACATGCATCATATTCCAATAGGTTTGTATGATATAACGGGATACCCATAAGCTCATTAATAACTTCCTTGCCATACTTACCCTGATACTGAATATTGTGAATTGTAAATACATTCTTTATGTTTTCATATCCCTGTTGATATTTATAGAAAATCTGATAATAAACAGGAACAAGCGCAGTCTGCCAATCATTTGTGTGAATAATATCAGGTTTAAATCCAATAACCCTTATCATTTCAAGCACTGAGCGTGAAAAGAATACATATCTTTCACAATCATCATAAAAGCCGTAAATGCCATCTCTGCCGAAATAATATTCATTATCTATGAAATAATATGTTACCCCATTACAAATTGTTGTAAAAATACCACAATATTGCTTCCTCCATGCTACATCTACAGTAATATGGGTAATAAAGGTCATATTTGCTCTCATTTCAGCATTTATGCATTTATAAAGGGGAACAACTACCCTGCAATCATGCCCTTTCCTAGCAATAGCTGGAGGAAGTGAGCCTATTACATCTGCTAATCCACCAGAAGCTACAAAAGGTAGTGCCTCACTTGCTGCAAATAATACATTCATTAATCCATCCCCCACTTTCTCTAAATTGTTGCATTCTTACCTATAAATAACGGATATGTTTCTGAACCTGTTATAACTCTTCCCTTACCTACCTGTACATTCTTATCAGTAATTACATAATTTAAATTACAATCATCTTCTACAATTGTATTCTGCATTAGGATACAATTCTTAACAACTGTATTTTTCCCTACTTTAACGCCCCTGAACAGTACACAATTTTCAACTGTTCCTTCAATTATGCAGCCATCAGCTATAAGGGAATTGTTTATCTTCGACTCAAGGCCATATTTTACAGGACCATTATCCCTTACCTTAGTATAAATTGGTGCTGATTGCTTAAATAATTTCTTTCTGATTTCGGTATCAAGCAACGCCATATTTGATTCATAATAACTGTTTAAACTGTCAATCTTTGAATAATATCCTGTATGCTCATAGCCCATTATCTTAAACTCATCTTTTTTACCTTGTAAGATATTTCTTCTAAAGCTGTAAAGACTTCTACTCATAGCCTCTTTGACAATCTTCTTTAAAAATGGCTTGCTCATTATAAACATATTAAGACCTATATTGCATTCGCCAATCATCTGTGGATTAATCATAACATCATTCACTCGACCTGTTTCGTCCATTCCGAAAACAGTTGCCGACTGATTTTTTGCACTGTTATAAAATCCTTTAGAATAAATGGCTGTTATATCTGCATTACTCTCAATATGACTTTCAATTGCAGGTCTATAATCAATAGTTGTTACTGTATCACAGTCTGATAAAAGCACATATTCAGCTTGAGAATGCTCTATAAAGTTCCAAGCACCATCCAATGCTTCTATCCTTCCTCTATATATACCACTTCCAACATGTCCAAATGGAGGAAGCAGATGTAATCCACCTTTTTTCCCAGATAAATCCCATTCCCTGCCTGAGCCAACATGATCAAGGAGTGATTGATAATTTGCTTTTGTGATAACACCAACCTCATGAATACCCGAATTAACCATATTGGATAGCGGAAAATCTATCATTCTATATCTTCCACCAAATAAAACCGAACCCATAGTTCTTTGTTTAGTTAAATCACTTACAGTTGAATCATGCATATTTGCAAAAATTATTCCTAGTACGCTGTTACTCGCAATCATCTTTTCATCCTCCTTTTACACACTCTGTGAAATTATTTGCTTAGGAAGAATTTTTGTACCCTCAGATATAGTTACATTATGTCCGATAACAGCAATTCCCCACTCATCTTTATTTTCAACTAGCTCCGGTCTAATTCCAACTTTAGAATTTGAACAAACTAAACTATTTTCACCAATAATGGCATATTCTACTATTGCACCTGATTTTACAACTGAACCCGGCATAACTATACTATCTTTAACAACTGCTCCCTCTTCTATGGTAACACCTGAGAATATTACAGAAAAATCTACTGTTCCATCAATATAACTTCCCTCAGAAATCATAGAGTTTTCAACAATTGCATTTTTACCCACATACTGTGGTGGCATATTCTTATTCCTTGAATAAATCTTCCATTCAGGGTCATACAAATCCAATGGAACATTTGGATTTATCAAGTCCATATTAGCTTCCCAAAGTGAATCCAGAGTCCCTACATCCTTCCAATATCCATCAAATGCATAAGCATATAGCATTTGGCCATCTGCTAACATATTGGGAATAATATCCTTACCAAAATCCTTTGAGCCTGTATTTGCATTCTCATTCTCAATTAAATATTTTTTTAGCTTACTCCATGTGAAAACATATATTCCCATAGACGCAAGTGTAGATTTTGGCTCCTTTGGCTTCTCTGTAAACTCAACTACCTTATTATCCTCATCACAAGTCATTATACCTAATCTTGTAGCTTCCTCAAGAGTTACATTCTGTACTGCTATTGTGCAGTCCGCCTTCTTCTTCTTATGGAAATCCACCATTTTGGAATAATCCATTTTATATATATGGTCACCACCCAAAATAAGAACATATTCTGGGTCATATCTTTCAATAAAACTCATATTTTGGTAAATGGCGTTGGCAGTTCCCTCATACCATGATGCCCCCAAAGCTGTCTGATATGGTGGCAAAACATGTACTCCTCCATGAAGTTTATCCAAATCCCAAGGTTGACCACTGCCTATATAATCATGCAAAACAAGGGGTTGATATTGTGTAAGCACACCTACTGTATCAATTCCTGAATTCGCACAATTCGATAATGCAAAATCTATTATACGATATTTACCTCCATATGGCACTGCTGGTTTAGCCATATTCTCGGTTAGAGCATAAAGTCTACTTCCTTGACCACCCGCCAACAGCATTGCAACGCAATCTTTCTTAATATACATAATAATCCTCCTATCCATTTCTAGCAATACTGTAAAGTTGCATCTTCGTGCTGTCTTTACTGTAATAATTCCATGTTAATATCCTAAACAATTACAAACTATACTTGCTTATTCAATTTCGTGAGCTGCTAATAATTTTAATCAGTAAATTAAATTCTATCAACCACTTTTTTAGCTTTCTTTTTCTTTCCCGTTAATGATTTACTAAGCTTTTTATTTATCTTCCTCTTCAACGGAATATATTCAAGATACATTACTGATAATGCTGCTAATTTCAATGAGATACTGTGGTCATGCCCATGCATAGGAAGCTTCATTGTGCTTACAAAATCATCGGCTATTCCACTTCCCATAAATTCCTTTGCATCAGAATTAAAAACAAGCTTATATCTGCCCCTTTTGGGCACGCCTATCTTATAATCCTCCCTTGCAACAGGAACAAAATTACACACAACAATAAGATCTTTCTTTTTATCATCAATTCGTCTAAATGCTATAACACTCTGGGTATAGTCATCATTAGAAATCCAACTGAATCCCTCCCATGTATCATCATTTTCCCATAACGGAGAATTTTCTAAATAAAATTTATTCAACTGCTGATTGAAGTACAGCATATTCCTGTGAGTTTCATATTCAAGCAATCCCCAATCAAGCTCAGTCTTATAATCCCACTCCTTGAACTGTGCAAACTCCTGCCCCATAAACAATAGCTTTTTTCCAGGGTGCGCCATCATATAACATAGAAACGCTCTATAAGAGGCAAATTTCTGCTCATATGTTCCACTCATTTTCTGTATCATAGAGCATTTTCCATGCACTACTTCATCATGTGAAATCGATAAAATAAAGTTTTCAGAAAAGCAGTAGAAAAACGAAAATGTTATCTTGTCATGATTGAATCCTCTATAAATAGGGTCAAGCGACATATAGCGAAGCATGTCATTCATCCAGCCCATGTTCCACTTAAAGTTAAAGCCCAAACCACCCATATCCGTAGGTTTTGTTACATATGGCCAAGCCGTTGACTCCTCTGCAATCATCAACACATCGGGATTTCTAAAAAACACCGTTTCATTCAACCTTTTAAAGAACTCAACAGCCTCAAGATTTTCATGGCCACCATAAATATTAGGAATCCACTCACCCGCTCTCCTGTCATAGTCAAGATAGAGCATTGACGCAACCGCATCCACCCTCAATCCATCTACATGATACTCCTCAAGCCAATAGCATGCATTAGAAATTAAAAATGAGCGAACCTCACCCTTTCCGTAATCAAAAACTCTTGTTCCCCACGAATAATGCTCACCTTTTCTAGCGTCTTCATATTCATAGCAATATGTGCCATCAAATTCATAAAGTCCAAATTCATCCTTAGGAAAATGTGCAGGAACCCAGTCCAGAATCACTCCAATACCTGCCTGATGAAACATATCAACCATTTTCTTGAAATCATCGGGGGTACCAAATCTTGATGTCGGTGCAAAATATCCCGTTACTTGATACCCCCATGAGCCATCATAAGGATATTCGGAAAGAGGCATAAGTTCTATGTGAGTGTAGGATAAGCTTTTCAAATATGGAATTATTTCTTCAGCAAAATGCACATAATTGTAAAAACTTCCATCTGAATACATTCGCCATGAATTCAAATGAACTTCATATATATTTACAGGGCTTTTATAAATTGACCTTTTCTTCTTTTGCTCCATCCACTCAGCATCATTCCAAACATAATTGCTTTCAAAAATCTTTGAAGCTGTAGCAGGTCTAGTTTCAGCGTGAGTACCATAAGGATCAGCCTTCAAAATTATCTTACCCTTTTTAGTTTCAATGCTATACTTATAGATATCATACTGCTTTAAATTAGTCAGAGTCGCTTCCCAAATTCCATTATCAATTTTTTTCATGGGGTTAGCCATTCTATCCCAATTATTAAAATCTCCTACCACTGATATACTTACAGCATTCGGTGCCCACACCCTAAAACAATATGCTTTTTCATTGTTAATCATCACCGAATGAACACCAAAAAATTTCTCTGCATCATAATTTCTTCCACTTCTAAATAAATCTAAAATATCTTTGTGTTCGTCTGAAAGTATGTTACAACTGTTGCTTACACTTGCAGAATTCATAATCTACCTCTCCCCCTTATTATTTATATTGTAGCAGAAAATGCTTATATATTCAAGGGTTTTTGTGAATATTAAATAATTTTCATGTATTTTATATAGTTTTAATAATGCAATTAGTGCAAAATGTCGACGCTATTATTGCTACTTTTTAACAAGTTGTTAACAATGTGTAAACTATTGCAAACATGGCGAATAAAATTAGGCAACTTACACAAATTTTAGTTAAAAAATTAGAAATATTTCCTTAACAAGTGTATCATATATTCTACATATTTCATTCTTATTTAAAATTAGTTACATATCGGTTACAAATCTCAAGAACATTGGTTACAAAATGTAAACACTATAAATTGTAACATATTCAATTCTTATAAATTTTTGCCATCATAACAGTTACATCATCTGTGGAACTATTTTGTGCTTTTTTACATATTTCACCTNCAATAGATTTCAAATTACTTTTATTTCTGGATAATAGCAACTGTTTAATATTTTTGTATTCACTCTCATCAACTCCATCTGAAAGCATCACAAGTATATCATCTTCTTCAAAATTCACTTCCTTTTCAAATGGCTCTATATCTGAAATAATACCTATCGGCAATGATGGTGAATGAATCATGGTAAGAGTATCTCCACGCTTTATAAGCGTCGATGACGCACCCGACTTAATCAGTTTTAATTTCCCGCTTTCAAGGTTAATTTGTGATATGTCAAGTGTTGCAAAATTTTCATCGCTAGATTTAGAAAGCATTAGTGTATTTACAATTTTTATCGCTAATTTATACTCAACTCCTGCTTTTATAAGGCGTTTAAAATGACTTATTACCATTTTCGACTCAATTGATGCTTGTCTACCTGTGCCCATGCCATCAGAAATCACCAGATAAATATTGCCATATCCATCATAAAAATATTCGCAACTGTCACCCGACGGTTTAGAGCCATCTGCTCCATCACTTTTTTCATAGCTGCATACAACCTTGTATTTAGGTGCCTCACTTATAATTACTTTAACCTCATCACCAGCATAAACTGGCTCATAGCATTCCATGTTTTTATCGACTTCTGCCGATATTATACTGCATATTTCATTAGCATCAAGTTTATAATATTTATTTTCAAAATATATTTCTATTATAAGCTTATCGTTAACAGTAAAATACGCAACAACATTGTTGTAAACGACATTTTCTCTGTCAAGTAAATTTGCAATCTGCTTTGTAAGNGTGTTGTCATAATTTATTCTTTCCGATATATTCTGACAACTTGACAAAATTATCTGCTCANAAATTTTCATTTGTTCAAACAGTAAATTCTGCATTTCCTTTAATTTTGCATCCGCTATCTTCTGCTGAAATTTTTCTCGTATTATTGCATTAAACTCGTCCGAAATTCCCTTGTGGTCTATACAGTTTTCCAATTCCTCTGTAGCTGTTGAAATGCTGATATTTCTCTTTTTAGCCATTCTGTTAAAACTCTCATTTGTTTTCTCATAATTATTTTCCCAACAAATTAACTTGTTTCGACATTTTGAACAAACTCTTTCACAAACTTCATTTCCTATATCATTCTTTATCTTCTTTTTGTTCAGCATTTTTGCGATACTTTCAGCATTTTTCCTTACAGACATAAGTGAATTAGTCATAAAATCAAGCCTTGAGAAAACCAGCCTTGCAATATATTCTTCTGCCTCATTTGTTCTTACAAATAATTTGTTAATTGATACCGTTGGAGCATATACAAAAATAAAGCTTCCTAAAATAATATCCAATTCCATTCTGAATGCTTCTTCATTTACTCCCAAAAGCATTAATCCAACAGCATTTATAGCGATAAAGAAAAAAGCTATTGTTAATTTTCCAAATTCAGAAAAAAATCCGGTAACAAGCCCTGATGCTCCCAATAACACCGATGTTGCTCCTAAATCCTTTGAATATATCATTACACCTGTTGAGGTTAATATTCCACAAATCGAGCCACCGATATGCTTGTATCTTTTAGTAGCTGTAAGTATTACAAAAGTGCCTAAAATCCTACCAATATTAATTATTGATAAGGATAATGAAGATATAGTTATAATTGTTAATATGTATAATACCGCCAATGCACAGCCGCTTGTTCCATTTAATAAGAATATTTTATTTTTTTTATAATCCTCCACAACCTCTAAAATAAAAAAAGTTGCAAGCCCAGTTAACACACTAATACATAAAAAAACTGCTGTAATACCTTTATCGTATCCCACAGCCATACCTACAACTATACTTGAAAAAGCCATACATACAGCTGTTATTGCTGCAGATTGGTAAGAATTAGTTCTACCATAAAACATCCACCTTGATATTACTACAAGCAATAATGCAAAAATATGTATGGAGGATAAATAAACTTTCCCTGTTAAAAAATAAGTAATAAGACTTCCTATAAAAATTGAGGAAGCATAAATTGGAGATACTGCACCTGCTACTGCTACATTAATCGGGGATTGGAACGAGGCAATCGTTGAATTGGCAAGTATAACCGAAAACAATGTCACAATAATTATACCTGTAACCGAACCATATTGATGCTTTCTTAATACTGCTTGAATTTTTGACATCTTTTATCACCAACCATAAAAATTTATTGTAAAGATTATTATATAACTTGTCTGATAAAATAAATGTCAATTCCTATTGCACTATTTTGCATACTAATAGAGTAAATACCAAAAAAGAAAACATCCTATGTTAATTAAGGGAGTTTTTAAGCTTTTCTGAAAATAAAACAAGTTCATCCATTGTAAGGCTTTCTACTCTCACCGCCTGATTTAGTCCAATATCTGACAATATCTCATAAATTATTTCCTTAGATATTCCTAGCATCGCTGACAAAGAATTTGCAAGCGTTTTTCTCCTTTGTGAGAATCCAGCCTTAACTACCTTGAAGAAGAATTCCTCATCAATTTTTCCGTATCGCTTATCCTTGTCTATATCAATTTTGATTACCGATGAATCAACATTTGGTACAGGAATAAAACTGCCTCTTGACACATTGAACAGAATCTTTGCATAACCATAATAATTCACGCCAACAGTTATTGCTCCTGATTGCCTTGTTCCAACCTCTGCACAAAGCCTCTGTGCAGCCTCCTTCTGAATCATAACTGTTATCGAATCAATATCAGCCCTGCTTTCAAGCAAATGCATTATAACAGGAGAAGTTATATAATAAGGCAGATTTGCACATACCGCAACCCTCTTTCCATCAAACTCCTCATCAATCAGTTTGACAATATCCACTTCAAGTATATCCTTGTTTATAATTTTTATGTTGTCAAAATCTTGTAGCGTTTCGTCTAATATAGGTAAAAGCCTATTATCTATCTCAATTGCAACAACTTTATCAGCACGCTTTGCAAGCTCTGCTGTAAGCGTACCAATACCTGTACCAATTTCAATTATTCCATAGCCCTTTTTTGCATTCCCCATTTCCGCAATTCTAGGACAAACTGATGGATTAATAAGAAAATTTTGTCCAAGACCTTTAGAAAAATTAAAGCCATGTCGCTGTAAAATATCCCTTAACACATTCATATCCGTTAAATTATTCATAAGCATAACCCTTTACTTTTAACATATTTTAATTTATTATTGCATAATAACACAAAATAAGCTATAATATTTCTATAATATTTTAGGAGGATAAATTATGTATAGTCGGAGAGATAAAATCAACTATTATCTAGATATAGCTGAAACTGTTCTCGAACGCGGCACTTGTCTGAGAAGAAATTTTGGTGCGATTATCGTTAAAAATGATGAAATTATTTCTACCGGTTATGTGGGGGCTCCAAGAGGTCGTGCAAATTGCTCGGATTTAGGCTACTGTACCCGTGAAAAATTAAATATTCCAAAAGGTGAACGCTATGAGCTTTGTCGTTCAGTTCACGCTGAGGCGAATGCAATAATCTCTGCTTCAAGAAATGACCTCATAGGTTCAACTCTGTACCTAGCCTGTCATGATGCAAAAACAAATGAGCTTTATGGCGATATTGAGCCTTGCTCAATGTGCAAGAGACTGATTATTAATGCTGGAATTTCTAAGGTAATTGCAAGAAATACAAGGGATACATATACTGTTTACGATGTTTCTGACTGGATTAAAAATGACGATTCCCTCAATGAGCATAAGGGTTATTAAAGCAACTGTCAATAACCTACATCACACCACTAACATAAAAAATATCAAATCAACAAAACTAAGGACAAGAGTATTCTTGTCCTATTTTTTCTTTAATAATGCATATAAATATTGGTCATGCTTTTCATATGCTGTATCCACCAATTCATAATTTTCGTATAGCACCTTATTTCCCTCAATTATATAATCATCAGTTTCTTTGCATCTCTTTCTGGTTACCACATAATCATATTTCTTTGATTCAATTGCTTTTTGTTGCTCCTCATACATTTCAGCTAATTTTTTTTCAGATATATTTACCCTACAAAAATATCTCTCGCTTGGCTGTATATTTGTTGTGTGATAAAAACCACCATCTAAAAAGCCATAGTTCAATAAAGTAGCGTTCGGTGTTTGTTTTATTATCTCAGCAAATTTATACTGTGGAAAATCATTCTTTTCCTTAAAATAGTAATATCTGCAATTGCTACAAAAAATTATAATAGCCAAGCAGCAAACAAATACAGTTGGAACCAACCGCTTATCAAATATTTTTGAGAAAACTTTATTTTTATTGCAAAAACTAACAATNGAAATTATTCCTAAAATCACAAACGGCATTACAATTAAAAAATAATATTTATAGCTAACCCCACCAATATAAATTCCAATAACCAGCATTAATACCGATACAAGAAGTGCTATACGGTATCTATATTCTGATATATACCTTTCTTTTAGGCAAAAGCTGAATATCCCTAATATTATCATAACTGTTGCAACGCTGTTATAAATAATGTTGTTAAATATAGTTGATAATATATAAACTAATCTATCTATTAAACCATAATCCCCAGAATAAAGAAAAACATTGGAGTAAATATAAACATATAACCAATCCTTAATAGCACCGTTTACTGCAAAATAAATTATAAATGGTATTGTCGCTAAAAATATACCGCCTGCAAATACAGCTACCTTTAAAAAAGCTTCCCTATATCTTTTTTGCATAAGCGATAAAATAAAAAAACTTACTATAAAGCCTAAATGAAATCCAAGCAACGAAAACTTTATCCACAAAATACACCCGACAAATATTCCGTTTATAAGCATTGTTTTATATGAAAACACACCCTGAAAATCACTCTTATATGCCTTCAGTAATGTGTATAGCCCATATGCAAGAAGTGGTAAGCAAANCTCCTCAGCATTATCCCCTCGCCTGTAACAATATGTTGTTGCAACTAATATCCCTGCAAAGATTGTTGAATATATCGATAATTTCTCATCTATGAAAAGCAGTGAAATTTTATTCAAAATACTCAAAAAAAATGCGTAAAACAATATCTGTATTACAAAAACTCCTATAAACGATTTCTCTGTTATCAAAGCAGCAACAGCATTTATAAAATACAAAAGTGGTCCTTTTTGTTCAAATAAATCACGATACGGAACCAATCCGTTTATAATCCCCTTCCCCACTGTAAAAAAACAATTCTGGTCCACCCAATTGTGAATTGGAAACAAAAATGATGTCATGGAGCAAAATGTCAATATTATAAACGATACGCTTAAAAACAGTAGAAATTTACAAAGCTGCTTTTTACTTAAAACGCCAATTATCCCTCCATAAATTATGTCCACCCCC